>Ga0207997_1001783_pt1 | contig 11052 bp, 10 predicted proteins | sample AntAceMetag02UKN_FD_184777 | JGI IMG/M metagenome (GOLD analysis project Ga0207997, IMG submission 184777) | Saline lake microbial communities from Ace Lake, Antarctica - Antarctic Ace Lake Metagenome 02UKN (SPAdes) (version 2) | ecosystem: Environmental > Aquatic > Non-marine Saline and...
CACGGATTCTACTTTCTGTTCTTACTAAAGCGAGTTGGCCTTTAGGATTAAATCTTAAGTAATACCAAATCACCAAAGATGATAAGAGGCTAATAATAAAAGATATTAATAATGTGTCTAAAGGTCCTGTGCGGATTGTTGCAGCACCAGCTACTAATCCATAGGTAACAGAAGCACTATCTGTTATTTTGTTTTCGTTGTCTGCAGTTACTTCAGCTGTGTTAGTAAAAGTTAGATAAGTTCCTGGGAAATTACTAAGAGTCTGGAAGACAACAGTTTTAGTAGCTCCTTTATAAAGAGTTCCTAATTGTAGCCCTGTTGTAGTGATTGTGTCAGGTTGCACTATTCCATTAATTTTAGTAGTGCCAGGCATATAGCTTAGCACTGAAGGTAAAATATCTTTTATATTTACATTATAAAGATCTTTATTGTTTCCAGCGGTTACGATTAAGTAAAATTCAATTACATCATTTTCAGCGACGCGAATAACCTTAGAGTATACTCTGTTTCCAGCAGAAAGATTTCTTCCTAATTTTGTTAAATTAAGGCTAGTGCTCACAGAAGTTGCGTAGATTGTAATAGAACGTGTAATTTCTCCACAACTGCCATGGCAGGTTAGGGTGTAAGTTGTATCAGAATTAGGTGAAACAGATTCGTATCCACTGGTTGATTTACTCCCACTCCATCCATTAGAAGCAGTACAATAGCTTGAATTAGTAGAAGTCCAACGAAGATAAGTAGATTCTTCTTGAGCAATTGTGTATTCATCCGTCCAAAGGCTAATAGTAGTAGTATTTGTACATTGATCACTTACATTTACGCTGCAAGAAGTGCTTGCACTTCTATTTTGTGAATCATGCACAGTCAAATAAGCTGCGTAATTACCATAAGAGCTAAAGCTTTTTTGGCTATATGAATTATTGCCATAAGTTGCTCCAGACCAATAGTATGAATAGTTTCCTGAACCCCCAGAAACATTACTAGAAAAAGTTACAGTTTGATTTGTTTGTGCTGGATTAGGGGAAGCATAACAGGAAATAGATAAAGATTGAGTGTTTTGTTGGCAAGCATTTGCACAATCATTATATGAAGTGTATGGACCAGAAGTTGTTTGATAACATTGGTAGGTGGAATAATTACAAGAATATCTTGTTGGAGCAGGTGCCTGGCAATTAGCCTCACAGCTACTCAAAGAAGTGTAGGGACCATAGCTATTAACAACACACTGCCATGTATTTGTATTACAAGAATATCTTGTTGGAGCAGGTTGAATATAAATAGTAACACTGTCACTAACTGGGTTGCTATGGCAGTAACTATTACAAGTGATTGTAAAAGTAGTAGTTTTAGTAAGATTATATATAGTTTTATCTCCATTTAAGTTAACACTACTATTCCATTGATAATTATATGGAGAAGCAGATACAGTACAGTAATTAGTATTAGAAGAAGTCCAATGTAAAACAGCAGAATCATTATATGGGACAGAAGTAGGGGCAACAGAAATATTTACTGATGGGGAATGACAAATAGTAGTGGTAGTTGTAGTTGTGGTTGGAGCAGGTTGAATATAAATAGTAACACTGTCACTAACTGGGTTGCTATGGCAGTAACTATTACAAGTGATTGTAAAAGTAGTAGTTTTAGTAAGATTATATATAGTTTTATCTCCATTTAAGTTAACACTACTATTCCATTGATAATTATATGGAGAAGCAGATACAGTACAGTAATTAGTATTAGAAGAAGTCCAATGTAAAACAGCAGAATCATTATATGGGACAGAAGTAGGGGCAACAGAAATATTTACTGATGGGGAATGACAAATAGTAGTGGTAGTTGGTCCAGTGACAGTTATAGAAGCATCTACAAAAGATGGACTTATCAATCCAAATAGCAAAACAGCTCCTAAGGCAAAACCTAGGATTATATATTTTTTAGGAGTTTTATAAGAAAATTTATTCATGATTTTTGTTTTCATTTTCATTTAAAGATTTCTATAATATTATCACATAAGGTATTAATTGTCAAGAAGTAATGGGTTTGATATGTGGGGTTGACAAATCATAAAAATGTAGTATAATCTAATTATAATTAGTGTTGTACTATTGATAACAGAATAAGTTTTTAAAATAAATAAGTTTAAAGGAGGGATAAAGGATGAAAAGAGATAGGGCATTGTCTATTATATGGATTTTTGCACTAATCATAATGGCTTTTGTGCTTGGGTTTGTACTTGTGGATGTATCTGAACAGTGGTCGTGTGATAAGAAAAAACAGGTTAAAACATATACGGTTTATGAGTGGTCTCAAGAAAAAAGTAAATAAAAGAGATAAGAAATTATTTTAAAAGGAGGATCTAGAAATGAAAAGGTACAGAAAATTAGGATTGATTTTGATTGCTTTCTTTGCTATTCTTGTTTTGAGTGGCTGTTCTATCACGGTTACGACACCAGATTGCTGCCAATCGCCTATTATGACGGAATATAATGTGACTGTAATTTCGACTTCTGAAAATGTATACGGAGAAATTCTCATGAATGGCAAAGAAACTGGGAAGCATTTTCTTCCTAAACAATCTTATCAATCGATAATGATTAGTGGTGTTCCTCGCAACGAAGTGGTAGTAATTTCCATAAGAGATTGTTGCGGGTATCTATCACACGAAGAGAGTGTTTATACCTCAGAAATAAACAACTACGTAACATTTCGTTATTGGGGACCATGTGGTGTTAGAGGGAAGAACTTGAAGGAACAGGGAAAGAAAGATTGTCAAGATTGTCATCTAAGACCAAGAAGTTAGTTATACAAAGCATCAAGTCTGTTCAGTAAGTGAACAAGCTTGATGCTTTTTTAAAAATTAATTTTCGTTTGGGCGCACATAATAGGCATTTGTCAGGATGGTATAAATGTGGTATAATAAGGCATCAAGTATGTTAGGAATAAAGGCAAATTTATTATAATATAGATTACATATGAAAATACTATCTAAAATTAAAAATTGGTTTTTACCAAATAAAAAAAACAACTTTCAACCAAGGGTTTTAAACGACAGGTCTATTTCTGTTTTTATACTTTTGTTCTTATTAATAAAAGTTGTTTTTAGCTTTAATTTAATTTTAGTAAAACAATCTTCTCTCTTTGCTGATATTAGCGCTCAAAGAGTATTAGCTTTGACTAATGAAGTTCGTCAGCAGTATAACTTGCCCATTGTGCAGGAAGATTCTTTGTTAGACAAAGCTGCCCAGGATAAAGCTCGAGATATGCTAGCAAACAAATATTTTGATCATTTTAGTCCCACTGGAATTTCTCCTTGGCATTGGATAGATAAAGCTGGCTATAATTATTATTACGCTGGAGAAAATTTAGCAATGAATTTTTTAGATAGCGAAGAGGTTATAAAAGGATGGCTTAATTCTCCCTCTCATAAAGAAAATCTTTTAAATAGAAATTATAAAGACATAGGAATCGCCGTTCTTTCTGGAGATTTTAATAATGAAGGAATTAATAGAATATTAGTAGTTCAAATGTTTGGATCTAAAGCCAAGCTATTAATTCCTGTGGCTATGGCCCAAGCTCCTATTATAGAAGAGCCTGTTGCTCAAGAAGAATCGGTTGTATTAGAAAATGTTCTAAATAATGAAGAAATTTTATCTAAAACAATAAAAGCAACAGAAAACATAGAAACAATAGAAACAACAGAAACGACGATTCAGACAGTTGTTGGGGTTGCAGGAGAACAGACACAAAACATAATTAATCAACAAGTTCTCGCACAGAAAAGTATATTAGCTCAAGTTAATGGTAATACAAGAAATCAGGTAGGGACAGTAAATAAAATAATTTCTGGATTTATAATACTTTTAGGAACTCTAGCCATTGCTGGAATTATTTTACAACAACGAACAGTTGCTTTTGGTTATTCTGAACTCGTTTTAAGAAGTGCAATAATTATTGTTTTGGGAATATCATTTGCTGCCTTTCATTTAGAGAGTTTGGTAGGGCACTTAATGATTGTATAATTATCAAGTGATATAAATTATTTATCAATGTTAAAAGATATAAAACTTTTTTTTCAATTATTTTTTATAATTTTTATAATTTCTTTCCTTATTTTTAATGGGGCTGCTTCTTTTGATTTAGTAGGTTATAAAACTAATAAATTAACAGAAGGTATAAAAGAAGAATTAATTCGCACTCCTTCTTTTGTAGCGGACTTTTCTTCTGATTCGGAAATATTATCTCCTATATCAAATATAATATCCGGAGGATTAATACCTCCAATAATTAATTTACCGCCAATTCCTATTGAAGCAGAAAATTCTAGTATTTTAGAAATGCCACAATTTGGTATCAAGGCTCCAATTCTACAAGTAGAAACTACAGATTCAAAGATAATTTACGAAAAGTTGAAACAAGGAGTTGTATTATATCCGACTTCTGATATTCCTGGTAATGGATATTCTATTATTATAGGACATAGCTCTCAATATCCTTGGTCCCCAGGCAAATACAAGTCAGTATTTTCTTTATTAAATCAGTTAGAACAAGGCGATAAAATTTATGTATTTTGGAATCAAAAGCCTTTAGTTTTTGAAGTAAGGGATAAAAAGATATTTTTACCTTGGCCTAAGGGCACAGAAAGTACTGAAACTATTTTTCCATCAAGTGATGAAATAACTTTAATTTTGCAAAGTTGTTGGCCTGTGGGCATTGCTTCTAAAAGAGTGGCAGTAGAAACTGTGCTTGTAAGATAATTTTCTTTTTGCTATACTGAAAAAACTTTGGCGCTATCGTCTAGCTTGGTTAGGACGTGGGGCCTTCAATCCCAAAACATGGGTTCAAATCCCATTAGCGCCACAAAGTAAAAATTTGTATTCTTAGCATTCATGATTGTTTTAGGCATCGAAACTTCTTGTGATGAAACGGCTGTTGGTATTTTAGAAATAAAAAAAACCAAAGCCGGTTTTTTTATTTATCCGTTTTCTAATACAATAGCTAGCCAAATTAAAATACATAGAAAATATGGTGGAGTAGTGCCAATGCTAGCGAGTAGAGAACATACAAAAAATATTCCGGCAGTAACTAAAAAAGCATTAAAACAAGCTTTTGGTTCAGATGTTCCAAAAATAGATCTTATAGCTGTTACAAAAGGTCCAGGGTTAATTTTATCTCTTTTGATTGGGGTCAATTTTGCTAAAACATTAGCTTGGAAGTGGAATAAGCCCATTATTGGGGTCAATCATTTGGAGGGACATTTATTTAGTTTTTTACCGTCTTTTGTACAAGACAAAAAAAATATTTTTTCTAACTTAGAATCTAAAAAAATTTTTCCGTCAATTTGTTTGTTAGCTTCTGGAGGGAATACACAATTAATTTATGTAAAAGGAATAGGAGAATATAAGATTATAGGAGAAACTCGTGATGATGCGTCCGGGGAGTGTTTTGATAAAGGAGCAAGAATTCTAGGTCTTGATTATCCAGGTGGGCCTGCAATTGCCGATGAAGCAGCAAAATACAAATTAAGTAATACACAGTGCAAAATACAGCTTCCAAGACCTATGATTAATTCTAAAAATTATGACTTTTCTTTTTCTGGACTGAAAACGGCTTTACTTTATTCAGTTCAGAATTTTGAATCAAAAAAACTAAAAAAATATCGCCCAGAGATTGCTTATGAGTTTCAGGAAGCTATTACTGATGTCTTGATTGAAAAAACAATGAAAGCCGCTAAAGAATTTAAAACGAAATCTATTATTTTAGCTGGTGGTGTTTCTGCTAATAAACGGCTGAAGGAGAAGTTCCAAGGGCGATTATTAAATGAAAAATTGAAGATTAAATTGTTTTTTCCAGAATTGGAATATGCGACTGATAATGCTATAATGATAGCGCTTGCAGGATTTTTCCAATATATTAAGTCTAGTAAAAAATCTTTTAATTGGGAAAAAATTAAAGCAGACGCAAATTTAAGATTGTAATAAATAGAACATAAATAGTGGATAAAGTTTACGCATCACAAAAGATTGAACAGAAAATCTACCGACTTTGGAAAAAGTCGGGTTATTTTAATCCTGATAAGCTACCGAATAAAAAAGGCAAACCGTTTTGTATTATAATGCCTCCTCCTAATGCAAATGATCCGTTACATATTGGTCATGGAGTTTTTGTCACTTTGCAAGATGTAATGATTCGTTACCAAAGGATGAAAGGAAGAAAAACTTTATGGTTGCCAGGAACAGATCATGCTGGTTTTGAAACGCAAGTTGTTTTTGAAAGAAAATTAAAAAAAGAAGGAAAATCTGGTTTAGATATGTCGCGCGATGAGTTTTATAAAGCAGTTTGGGATTATACACAAAAAAATAGAAAGATTGTTAAACATCAATTAGAACAATTAGGCGCTTCATGTGACTGGTCTCGTGAGAAATTTACTCTTGATAAAAATATTCAGAAAATTGTTTATCAAACGCTCGAGGGATTATGGAAAGATGGATTGCTTTATCGTGGGAAAAGAATAGTTAATTATTGCCCTAAACATAGGACTGCTTTTTCTGATTTGGAAATTAAGTATAAAGAGGAAAAAGGAAAATTGTATTTTGTACAGTACAAAACCAGAAATAATAAATCAATAACTGTTGCCACTACAAGACCAGAAACTATTCCAGGTGATACCGCTATTGCTGTTAATCCAAAAGACAAAAGATATAAAGCATTAGTTGGAGAAATTGTTATTGAGCCGATTACTAAAAGAGAGATCCCTATCATTATTGATGATGCAGTTGATATTGATTTTGGCACAGGGGCATTAAAAATTACACCGGCTCATGATTCTTTGGATTTTGAAGTAGGGCAAAGGCATAATTTAGAGACAAGAGAAACATTAGGTTTCGATGGCTATTTTAATAAATTAGCTGGTCCTTTAGCAGGTTTAAATATTACAGAAGCAAGAAAAAAATCAATTGATATTTTAAGAGAAAATGGGGCTTTAATTAAAGAAGAAGATTATGTTCATGAAGTTGGCCATTGTTATAAATGTGAGACGATTATAGAGCCGATGTTAATGGATCAATGGTTTGTGTCTGTAACAAAGCCATTGCCTAATACAAAAAAATCTTTACGTGATTTAGCTGTTGATGCAGTAAAGAATAAAAAAATAAAAATCATTCCTAAATATTTTGAAAAAGTTTTCTTTCATTGGATGAAAAATATTAAAGATTGGAATATCTCAAGACAAATCCGCTGGGGTATTCCTATTCCTGCTTATTATTGTAATGATTGTGGCAAATCCTTTATTAAAATAAAAGGGAAAGTATCAACTTGTATTTATTGTAAAAGTAAAAATATTAAGAGTGATCCTGATGTATTAGATACTTGGTTTTCTTCAGGCCAATGGCCATTTGCTGCACTTTTGACTACTAAAAATAAAAAAGATTTTGAAACATTTTATCCAACCGATGTAATGGAAACTGGTTGGGATATTCTGTTTTTTTGGGTCGCTAGGATGATAATGCTTGGTATATATTATACAGGGAAGATTCCTTTTAAAACTGTGTATCTACATGGGTTAGTTAGAGACAAAGATCGTCAAAAAATGTCCAAATCCAAAGGTAATGTAATTGATCCCTTGGCAGTTGCTGAAGTTTATGGGACAGATGCTGTTAGAATGGCTTTAATCATTGGTAATACTGCTGGTAGTGATATTGTTATTTCTGAAGAAAAAATAAGAGGATATCGTAATTTTGCCAATAAAATTTGGAACGCTTCCCGTTTTGTGCTAATGAATTTAGAAGATTTTGATGGTAAAAAACCTCTTTTAACTCCAGAAGATAAAAAGTTTTTAAAAGACTTAGGGAATATAAAGAAAAAGGTAACACTTCACCTAGATAATTTTCAGTTTTCTTTGGCAGGTGAATTAATTTATCATTATTTCTGGCATACTTTTGCTGATAAAGTTATTGAAAAGATAAAGGATAGAATAAGAGATGATAAAAACAAAAAACAAGCGCAGTACGTCCTTTATAAAATTCTTATTGATTGCTTAAAAATGCTTAATCCGTTTATGCCATTTGTGACAGAAGAAATATGGCAAAAAATCCCTCGTTATGATAACAAAAGAGCAAAGCTATTAATAATAGAAAAATGGCTTTAACACTTATTGTAGCTAGCTTATGTGGTATTTTGCCGATAGCTCTATGGCTAATCTTTTTTCTCTGGCAAGATATTAAAAAACCAGAGCCTTTGCGATGGATTGGCATTCTTTTCTTATTAGGAATGGCTATTACGCCATTTGTTTGGTTTATAGAAAACTATTTTATTGATTTATTGCAAATTGATATTAATACTACGCTCCCTTTATTCATTTCAGTTTTCATTTATTTGGGTGTAGCAGGTATAGAAGAGTTGGCTAAGTTCTTTAGCGCTGCTTTATTTTTAAAGAAAAATAAATATTTTGATGAAGCTATAGATGCTATGATTTATTTGATCGTTGTAGCATTAGGTTTTGCAGTTGTAGAAAATATTTTAATTTTTTACCAAGGGATTTCTTCCGGAGAGCATTTTTTAGAAACTTTTCAGATAACAACCTTGCGTTTTGTTGGAGCCAACCTTCTTCATGCTTTAAGCGCTGGGTTAATAGGTTTTTTCTGGGCCTTAAAGCTTGTCACTGGGAAGAAAAGATACTTAGGTATCGGTTTAACATTAGGAATTTTATTGCATTGGATCTTTAATATTGCTATTATAAATTTAGGTGGCGATGCAGTATTCTTAATAAGTTTAATTTTATTTTTGGTAGGCATTGTTATTCTTTGGGCTTTTGACGTTCTTAAACAAATTAAAAAGCCGATAATAATTAATAATAAATAACAAAATGGCAGAAAAAACAAATTCAAAAGATGTTAAAAACACAAATCCATGGCCTTCTTCAGAAGAAGAAGGGGAATTGGCGGTTGATCTTTGCGAAAATAAAGATGAATTAATTCTTCAAGCGACGATAGGGGGAGTAGAAATTAATGAATTAGATATTTCTATTACTAATGATATGATTACTATTCGAGGAGAAAGAAAAAGAGAAAGCGAAGATGAGATTGAAAAAGTTTATTATAATGAATGTTTTTGGGGGCCATTTTCCCGTTCTTTAATTCTTCCTCAAGAAATAAATGCTGATAAAGCAAAGGCAACAATTAAGAATGGTTTATTAACCATTCATCTACCTAAACTAATGAAAACAAAGAGAAAAACTTTAAAGATTGAAGAAGAGTAGATAATTCGGGCGTGTGGCGGAACTGGCAGACGCGTAAGGTTTAGGACCTTATGCCGAAAGGCGTGTGGGTTCGAATCCCACCTCGCCCACATAGATAATAAATATTTCGCATCTATCACAGAATTTAATTAAATTAAAAACCCCGTTTTAACGGGGTTTTTAAATAGTAGTCGAAGAATTTCTAATTAACTCTTTTAAAATGTAAGAGGTGTACCAAGTCCAATAAATGTACTTACTATATAAATTAATGCTTTGGCCAATAAGGCTATGCCTATACCGATTAAAGCACGCACAAGTGTATTTAATCCACCTTTCATTTTTTCTTCATCTCCTCCCGCAGTAACATATTGCCATCCTGCATAAACAAGAAAGATAGCAGCTATAATAATGGTAATATTAAAAAACCAATTCAATGTTTTTGTTAATAAGGCCCAGACATCAACACCCTGTCCACTAGGGATACTCATAGGTGGCGCTGCTGCATTAGCAAGAAAAGGAACAATCATTAACATACTTAGAGCTAAAATAGGTAAAATTGCTTTTTTCATTTTTTTATTTGATTAAAATTATTTATTAAATTCGACCTTTATTCTTTGATATAAATTATAGCAAATTGTAATTAGATTATCAATACGAAAGAAGTTTTCAAAATTTATATAAGAAGTAAAGGATCAGGAGGTAATCATGGAGTTGGTTGACAGCCTGAATTATCCTCACATTCATTATCTGGCTTAGGGTTAGATCCATACCATACACTTGCTTTACAAAATGGTGCCCCAGTTTCTATATTTATCCTGCAAACTTTATAAATAAACTTTTGACAAAAAGAATCATTTTCACAGAAATTTCCATCTGGTTTATTTTCTATTCCAGACCATGTTTTTGTAACACAAGCTGATGTACCAGTACTTAAGTAAAATTCACAATCTTTATATGTACCACTTGTTGAAATTGGAGGTAATCCTGGAGAAGGGGTGTATTCTGGATCTTGATCAATAATTAGATCCGGGGTAGTCGTAGCAGTAGATTCTCCAGAAAGAAATTCTTGGATAATAGCAGGAACACTACTTGCTATCAAAACAACAGCAAAGCCCACCAAAGCCCAGATAAGCGTTTTTTGTGCAGTTTTTACTTTTTCATCATTCCCAGCAGAAGTGATATAAAGAAATCCAGCATAAACAATAAGAATAGGGGCGATAACCCAGGCTATTTTTAATAAAAAGTTAAGAATATTTTTTACTAAAGTAGTGATGTCGCTTGTTCCTCCTAGCGGATTTGGAATATTTAAGCCAGTAGATTGAGAATCAGGTGGAGTAAAAGTAGAATCTGATGGTGTGGGTTCAGGTGGAATAGGATCAGGGTCTTCGTAATCATACGCCAAAGCAGGTGTAACTATTAATATACCTATACTAAGAATGGATAAGATAATTATTAATTTTTTCATTTTTAATAAATTTTTTAATATTTATTTTATAATTTTAGATAATTATTATTCAGGGTATTTAGAATGCCCCGCTTTCTACTGGGCAAACCTCATCTATAATTGAACATTCATCTTTAGGTTTTTCTCCAGTCCAATCTGTCTCTTTGCAGTATAATGTTTGATTTCCAGAAAGGACTGCCCAATTAGAAACTCTGCAAGCTTTATATGTGCCACTTGTTGAAGTTAGTTGACAGCCTGAATTATCCTCACATTCATTATCTGGCTTAGGGTTAGATCCATACCATACACTTGCTTTACAAAATGGTGCCCCAGTTTCTATATTTATCCTGCAAACTTTATAAATAAACTTTTG
>Ga0207997_1001789_pt1 | contig 11036 bp, 5 predicted proteins | sample AntAceMetag02UKN_FD_184777 | JGI IMG/M metagenome (GOLD analysis project Ga0207997, IMG submission 184777) | Saline lake microbial communities from Ace Lake, Antarctica - Antarctic Ace Lake Metagenome 02UKN (SPAdes) (version 2) | ecosystem: Environmental > Aquatic > Non-marine Saline and Alkaline...
ATAAGATAACAAAATAGCATAATAAACTTTGAACAATGTTTGATAAAACACTTTTTGACCAAATAATCTTTGACGGAGAAAAGACAGAAACAGAAAGCATAGAAAAAAGCTTAGGTTATTCGGTAATAATAGAAACAAAAATATGAAAATTCTTTATTCTAAAAATCAACCCCTAACAGAAGATAAATTATATACATTTCTAAATGCTTCTTCTTTATCTGGGGATAGCACAATAACTGTTGAAAGTATTGTTGGTTTTGCAATAAATAAAATAATCCTTATAGGAGATTTTGGAAATGAAAGAAGTGAGGTTATTAAAACACACGCAGTAACATCTCCAACAGGAACAACAATTACTCTTGCAAGTAGCCTTGTCTTTGATCACCCATCAAGAACAAAAGTTTATATATTAGATTATGACCAAATAGAAATAGCCCACGCTTCAACCATATTAGGAGATAAAACATCTCTTGCTACAATATCAATACAAACAGGAACATTAGAAACACAATACTCTGATACTTCTCAAACATCAGGATATTACTTTTTACGATGGAAAGACTCAATAGGAACAACCTATTCTGATTATTCTGACCCTATTCCTTTTGAAGGATATGGAGAAAACACCGTAGGAAAAGCAATACAATATGCTCTTAATAGAAACAAAACAGACTTTACAGACCTTCTATCTCACGATTTTTGTATAGAGGAAATAAACCTATGCCTTGACTTTATGAAAGGGAAACTGAAAAGATGGAGTTCTTTACAGGAATTTGATTATGACTTGGGAAATGTATCATTAGGAGTAAATTCTTTTACATTACCAACAAGTATGTGGGGATATTCTAACAAAGCAGTTGCAAGTGTTAGAATAGGAACAGAAAGTGAGCTTGTATATAAAGACAAGGTTGATTGGGAAAAAGAATTAGTAGGAATACCACATACAACACTTACATCAACTGAAAGCATTGGAGATATCTCTATTGCATTGACAAGTTCAAGAGATTTTGATGATGATGGTTCTGTATATATATTAGGACAAACAATTACATATACAGACAATGATAGGGACACAGGAGTATTATCAGGCATACCAGCAAGTGGAACAGGTTCAATAACATCAGAATTAGCATCAGGTTCAGGAGTTTGGAGTGGAGTAGATACAGGAAATCCAGATAGTTATACAATTTATGAGAATAAACTTTATTTTTACCCTTTGGTAGACTCTACATTATCAGGAAGAAACATTTGGTTAGATTATTGGAAAGAAGCACCAACAATTGATAGTGACGGAGATACACTTGATATAGCAAGGTATAATATGGTGAAGTATTGGTTGGTATGGGTAATTAGAAGTCAAATAAATACAAACGGATTAAGAAGCACACAAGACACAGATTATATGATGTTTAGTGCAATGTTATCCGATGCAATTAGATTACAAACAAGTGGACGGAAAAGTCGCATTCGTCCGAAAATAAATGGAATAACTTATTAAAAAATATGCAAGTAGAAACAATTAGAGTACAAGATTTATCGGACGGAGTCGTGCAAAAAGTCGCTGATATATTAGCACCACAAAAAGCATTAAAATTTGCACAGAATGTTCGCTTTGATAAAGTGCTTGGAAGTGCTGTTATAAGAGATGGAACATCTTTAGTAGGCGCTCAAATAGCAGACACATACGAGATGCTCGGAATGCACCAATTTATATTGTCAAGTGGAACAAAATATCTTCTATCAGTAGTTGATGGTGCTACAAATGCAGAAATGAACAGATTAGACGCTGGAACTTGGACAGCAAAAACAGCAACCTTGACAAAAAATACAAAACATCACTTCTTAACCTATCTTGACACAGCACTTGTGTTAAATGGAACAGATAAATATGCTTCAGAAGACGGAGCAAGTTGGATTTCAAGTTCAACAGTTCCAACAGCACCAACAGCAACATTATCAGGTGATGCCGGTTCATTGGATACAGGGATACATTATTACAAAATATCTTTCACAACAGCAGCTGGAGAAACATTAGCAGGAGATGCTTCTTCTTCTATAACAGGAGATGGTTCAAAAGCAGGAGATTTATCATCTATCCCAACAGGAGTTGCTAACGAATGCACATCAAGAAAAGTATATAGAACAAAAGCTGGGGTTGCTTCAACAGGGACATATTATCTTGTTGCTGCTATTGCTGATAACTCAACAACAACATATCAAGATACAAAAGCAGACTCATCTTTAGGAGCTGCAAGTTTAACAGTTAGCACAGCAGGAACAAACCTTAATATAGGAAGTATGCCAACTGGAAAATATGCTATTGAATGGAATGACAGAGTTTATGTAGCAGGAGTAACGAGTTATGAAGATAGATTATATTACTCAACAACACCATCTAACTATATTATTGACTGGACAGGAGAGGGTTCAGGATATATTGATATAGAACCTTTTGAAGGACAAGGAAATATAACAGGATTAGCGAAAGTTCCTGGATATATTCTTATCTTCAAAGATCGCTCACTAAAAAGATGGAACGGACGCTCTACAAACCCAGACGACTTGATAAAATTAGGAAGTCCATCACAAGAAAGCATCGTATTAGGAAAAAGAACAGTGTTTTACTTCTCTGCTGGATATAAAGAGTCTATCGGATTTTACGAAACAAACGGAGAAGACACAGTTAAAATATCAAGACCAATACAAGAAATAGTAGAAGCAATAAGTTCTTCTAATTACACAGATGTTGCAGGTATGTCTGACGGAGAATTTGTAATGTGGTCAATAGGGGACATCACCTATGACGGAACAACCTATTCAAATGCTTGTGTTTTCTATCATATTGACACTAAAACTTGGTCATTATTTACATTCCCAACAGAATACAAGGTATTTTCTCCATATATTGACAGCACAACACTAAAATTGATTGCAGGAGATGATGACGGACAAGTGTTAGAACTCTTTACCACAAATGTAGATGACATTACTGGTTCATTAAATCAGGCAATATCTTATACAATACAGTATTATCCAATGGAATTTGGAGTGAGGTCATTGATAAAAGAAATAACAAAAATAATTCCTCATTTTGATAATCTATCAAGTGTTGTATGCTCTTATAGAATAGATAAACACGGAGACTATACAACCTTTGGAACAACATCAAGTGAATATGAGTCAGAAATAAACGGAAGAATTGCTGGACACGCCTTTGAATTTAAGTTTACAGGAAGCACATCGGTAGGGGGAGAGTTTATAGGCTTTGACATTGTCAATCCTAATGTATCAACTTCACAAAAGATATAATGGCTGAAGATTTTAACAAAACTATTAAGAAAAGTAGAGACAAAACTATTTGGAATAGCGGTTATTCTAAACTTCTTCAAAGAGAAGGGTCTTTACAAGCAAGGAAACAAGAACCTGAAACAGAAAATCCGGTTTTAGGTTTGGAACTTCCTAAAAGACAAGAATATAATTTTGATAAAATCACAACACCAAATTTGCCTTGGAGTGATGTAAGAAAATTAGAAGAAGAAGAACAAAAACTTGTTTTATACCAAAACGAGATAGACGAAAACAAAACAAAACAAAATGATTTAGAACCTATATCTAACATACAAACAGAAGAACCAGAACTAACATTACCTTGGAGTGGAGTAAAAGAAAAAACACTACCCTGGACAGGAGTAAGAGAATTAGACCCTGTTACTCCACAACCAGAGGAAGAACAAAAACTTGTTTTATATCAAGATGAAATACAACAAGAACGAGCAAGTTTACCAGCATTAGAAATACCAACTATATTAGAAGAACCAGACGAGATAGAAACAAAAGAAATAGACCTAACAAAAAAAGAACAATTAGATACACCTTCTTCAATGAGGAGTGGATTTTTAGAAACATCATTAGGTGGATTAGAGAGTGGAGATTTAATAGGAAATTATATTCTTGAAGGTGGGTATATAAGGTCTGGTAATTATATAGAAGGTTCTTCTGGTTGGAAACTTGACCCAGAAGAAGCACAATTAGTAAATGTTACTCTTGTTGGAGGAATAATAAGATATGGGAAAACAACCTTTGATAATACTGAAGAGGGATATATTATTGGTCCTGAAGACGAAACCGCAAAGTTTTATATAGGGAATACAACTGATTACTTTAATTGGGATGGAACAAATATATCTTTAATGTGTAGTTCGGGAGATGCTATAACTATTGATTATGGGTCTGATCTTTTATTAAAAGAAGGGGGAGATATTAAGTTTACTTCTATTGATGCTCCAACTGCTTGTACTGGTGCTTTGGCAGGAGATGGTGCTGGAAATGTAGATAATGGAGAGCATAAATATAAAGTTACTTTTGGAACAGCTACTGGAGAGACAGAACTTGGTACAATATCTAATACTGTTACTGTTGTTGATAAAACATCTGATGGAAAGATTAACTTAACAGATATTCCAATAGGTACATCTGGTGCTACAACATCAAGAAAAATATATAGAACAAAGGCTGAAGAAGAACAAAAAATTGTTTTATGCCAAAACGAGGTAGATGTCTATTATTATTTTATAGCAGAAATAAATGATAATACTACAACTACATATACAGATAATAAGTCAGATGCTTCTATTACAGAAGGAGCAGCAAATTTTAAAGAAAATGATACTTTTGGAAAAATAACTATAGACGGAAAAGAGAGTTTAAGTTTAGGGGAATCAAATGTTTTTATTGGACAATACGCTGGTAGGTTTAGTATTATTGGTAGCAATAATATTGCAATTGGTACAGAGGCTCTTCTTTTAGATAATAATGGCTTTAATATTGCCATAGGTTATCATACTTTGAGAAATAACGAAAGTTGGGGAAATTGTGCAGTGGGATATAATAGTATGGGTCAAAACTCTGATGGATATTCCAATATAGCTTTTGGTGGAGAATCTCTTTTGTTCAATGAGGATGGAAATTATAATTGTGCTATTGGAACAAGTTCATTAAGATTAAATGTTTCTGGTGATACAAATACTGCTGTTGGGTCACATTCTGGTAGTTCTAACTCAACAGGTAATGGAAATGTTGCATTGGGATTTTTTTCTGGATATTGGGAAACAGGTTCAAACTCTTTTTATGTAGATAATCAAAACAGAACAAACACAGCAGGAGATAAATCAAAAGCATTATTATATGGGACATTCGCAGCAACAACAGCAGCACAGTTTTTAAGAGTTAATGCTAATCTTGGTCTTTTAACAAACACCTTTGGAACATCAGCAGATGGTGTATTAGGAATAGCAAATGGAACAGTTCCTTCTACAAGCCCAGTAAATATGATACAGATATTTTCAACAGATATTAGTGGAGATGATGCTACTCTTGGAATAAGAACAGAGGCTTCAGTAGCGGCAGAAGTAGATGAAACAAAGTTTAGTCATAAATTACCAGTAAAAATAAATGGTTCAACATATTATATAATGCTAACAGACTCATAATTAAAATAAATATATGGCAACATCAAAAGAACAAATAGAAGCTATAAAGAGTAAAATTCTGAAAATATCAGAAATGATAAAAACTGCTACTCTTTCTGACTCTCAAAGAAAATCTTATTTAGCTTCAATCAAATCTCTTCAGAAAACATTAAAAGGGCTACAAGGAAAAACAACCAGAAAATCCAAAGAAACTAACAAAACTTGGTTTTCTGCTTATGGTCAGGATATACAAGAAGGAGTAGAACCAAAACTTAAAGGAGATAAAATTTATTTTTATAACCCAGATGGTTCTTATGTATGGTTAGACAGAGATAATGATTTAGCAAAAAAATATGCACCACAATTTTACAAAGATTATTCTTCTGAATATAAAAAAACAGCCTTAGATAACAAACAAGCAGTAGATGATGGACGAATTTCAGAAAGAAGAATAAAAATATCTGGTATTGAAAAAGAGATATATAAAGATGCTGGATATACTATTGAAGGAAATTATGCTATATACAGGGGGTCTGATAAAAAAGAAGAAGAACCAACAGAAGAACCAAAAGAAACAAAAGAAGATATTATAAATTGGCTAAAAGAACAACCAGAATATAAAAATCTCCCTGAAAATATGCAGGAAGATATGTTGTCATATATAGATATTTTAGGAATAGAAGACATAGAAACTCAAAAAAGGATATTAGAGTCATTAGAATTAGCAAAATCACAAGCAGACCCATATTTTGCAGAAATAATAAGAATGACAACTGATGAGTTAAACCGTTCAATGGGAACATTAACAAGTGATTATGAAACACAACAAAAAACATTGCAAACAAACATAAGTCAATTAGAAGAAGATTTATCTCTTGGAAAGGAAAGATTATCAGTAGATGAACAAGCAGAGTTAGTTCGTCAGCAAAAAAGTTATGAAACAGAATTAGAAGATACAAGAACATCAATGGCATCTACTGGATTAACATTTTCTTCAAGAAGGTCATTAGCAGAAACAGATTTAGAAACAGAACAAGGAGATATTGTAGAAAGCACAAAAAGGTCATACCAAAGACAAGTAGAAGACCTACAAACAAGAGCATCCAGAGGAGAACAAGACGCACAAGACCAATTAGAAGAATATAAAAGATTATACGGAGAGTCAGTCACTTCTTTAGGAAGAGGAGCAGAAAGTTATTTAGGAACATCAGGAATGCCAGAATTAAAAGGATATGCACCGCTTGGAGGAGTAAGGGGGTCTATTGAAGAAGAAAAATTAAGTGATATAATGACAAGAGCACAAAGTTTATCTGGTCTTTCTAATCTTAACTATTAAAAAATATGGCACAAACATACGAAGTAAAAAGTGGAGACAATTTATCATCAATAGCAAGAAAACTTGGAGTTCCTCTTGAAAAAATAACAGGATATAGGTCTGGTGACCCTAACTTAATATATCCTGGTGAAAAACTAACAATAGGAGAAGCAACTCCATTAAGTGGTCTTGGAGGTTCTATAAAAGGCAAAACACTTCCATCTAATTCTATAAGTCCTACAGGAGAAAGAGAATTGCCATCAACATCAGACAATCTTTCTGCTTTTAGAGGCTTATTAAAAAGCGTTAGTGAAAGATATGGAAAAACAAGCTCTGCAATGGGAGTAGAAAGAGGAATGGGGTCTCTTGGTGTTTCACCAGAACAAATAAGCGGAAGAAGTTTTGCTGGTATTGTTGATTATGCAAAAAATCAATCAACAGGAATATCAGATATTTATCAATCATCTGTAGATTTATTGGAGAGTTCAAGAAAAAGTGCAGAAACACAATTATCTATGGTTCTTGAAAAAAATCTATTGCCACAATTAAGCGATGAAGATATTGCTCGCCTTTCAAGTGAAACTAATGTAGATTTTGGAATTCTTACAGCACTTAAAAAAACACAAACATTAGAACAAGAGAAACCAGCAAGTTTTGTAAACACAAACGAAGGAGGCAGAAAGATAAGAATAGGTTTTGATGATATGGGAAAAATTGTTAGCAGAACAGAAATTGGGTCAAGTGAAATGGATAGTTCGTATTATTCCAATCCAAGTTCTAAACAGTTTATAAACGAAACAACAAGCGAAGAGCTTGATTCTTGGGGGGCAGCTATATTGCTAATAAATGAAAACCAAGATTCATCAGATATTTCTATTGAAAATAAAATAAAGCAAGAAATAACAGATGAAAAAGGAAACTCTATTCTTAGTCAGACAGATATAAGAAATATTATAAAAGAATATAAAAAAACACCACTACCACAACCATCAAATGTTATAGCAGATTCTTTAATAGCAGAAAGTTTTAGCACAAAATTATTACAATCAAGAGCAAAAGAATTAGATAATGCAAAAGCAAAAGCAAAATCACTTGTTAATAGTTGGTTGGTAGGGGACACAGTAGAAATAGAAAAAGAGGAAGTTACCCTTACACGAGAAAACATTGACGAAATAATTAGTGCTATTGAAAAAGTTTCTGTAACAGACCAAGAAGCAAATAGAATAAAAGGATTATCAGATAGTTTATAGTATTATGCCAATAATTAAAAAAAATAGAGAACAAAACACAAATTTTGTTTCTAAAAACTACGACATCGGGAAGACTGATACATCTAACATTCTAACTCCTAAAAAATCAGCTTTACGAAAAATTGGTAGTTTGACTGAAGAAAAAAAACCAAAACAGGTTATTTCTGGTATTTTTGATAGATCCTTTACAGAAGAAACACAAGGGTTATCAAAATTATCAAAATTAGACAAGTCTATTATTCCTCCAGTAGAAAAAGATACTCTATTTAAGAAAGCAGTCAGGGCATTGTTACCAAAATCAGTAGAAACATATTTTGGTCTTTCAGAAATTGAACCAAAAACAATAGCTGAAAAGATGGAAAAAACAGAAGGAGAAGTCCAGTCTTATTATAGAGAAAAAAGAAAAGAAGAAAGCTTGAAAGAATTAGCAGGATTACCAAAAGAAGAATATACTCCACCAGAAACACTTATGGAAAAAATGGGAGAAAGTGTAAAACAATTAGGATATTTTAATTCAGATTTTTTAATAAAAGGGTATCTTCTACCTACCGTAGGAACTCTCGCAGAACAATATGGAATTGGAGCTGAAGCACCAAGAATAAGAGAATGGGGAGAAAGGTTTGCTGACCAATCTTTATATAAAAGCACTCTTACAAAAACAATGCAGTCAGCACAAGATGTTCCTAGCCTTTTAGAAGGAGGATTAAAAGACCCAAGATATTATGGAAAAACAATAAGTTCTGCTCTTGGTTTTTTTGGTGCTATATTAGGTTCTTCAATTGCTGTTACTGCACTTACAAGAAATCCTGTTGCTGGAGCAGCTACTGGATTTGCTGTTGGTGGGTCTCTTGAAAGTGCTAACGCATATCAAAATATGATAGATAAGGGAATAGACCCAGAAAGTGCTAACTTGGGTGCTACTGTATATGGAGCTGTTTCTTCTATTATTGAAAACTCAACTGGACTTAAACCGGCTCTTGGAGTAAAAAAAATAGCAACAGATTTTGCTGAAGAGGTTGCAAAAAGTGGAGCAGTAAAAACATTTATGAAAAAGTGGCTTGAAGAAGGATTGGTAGAAGAAGGTTCACAGCAATTAGTTCAAAACCTTATTACAAGGGTATTTAAGAAAGACCAAAAAGTTACCGAAGATATGGCAGAAAGCATAGTTGGTGGTATGGTTGGATCTTTACCAATGGTTGGTGGAGCATATCTTTATAACAAAACATCAGAGAAAGAACCAAAAGTTGAACCAGCTACTACTACACAAGAAGTGAAAGCAGAACCAACAGAAAAACCATCTTCAGATGTTCTTGATAAAGTTGAAAAAAATGTAACATTTTATCAGCAAATGGGAACTTCTATAAAAGGAGATAAGCAACCAGAAAACGCAGCACTCCGAGATTTGAAAGTATTAGCAGAAGACGAAGAAGTTATAAAACATACGCAAGAACAAGTAAAAAACATTACAAATGAAAATGGAAAGGTTACTTTATACAGAGTGGGAGAACCAACTGATGTTGATAGATTGGTCAGTGCTACTTATGATAAAAACTTTGCTAATGATTTTGCAGAAGCAGTAAAAGCAACAAGAGATGTAAAACCAAAAATTACCGAGTTTGAAGTAAACACTGAAGACATTAAGATATTTATAGGAGAAGCAGAGAAAGAAGTCCTTGTCCATAGTAGTATGCAAAAACCAACAGAACTACTCGCAGAAGAGCAAATAAGCGATAAAGAAGTGAAAACAGAACCTCTAATAGAAGAAGCAAAGAAATATAAGAGTGCTGATGAGTTTATAGAGGCACAACCTAAGTTATTTCACGGGACAAAAAAAGATTTTGATACCCCTAAACTAAGCGATATTGTTGTATTCAATAATAAAAAGTTACCAATCAAAGGTTTTTTTGGGACAACCGCTCGTGGGGAGGCAGAAAAATTTGGTAATATAACTAAGGAATTTATAATATCTCCAAATGCAAAAATTAAAAAAGAATTTGGAAGTGTAGAAATACCTAGTGAAAGTGCAAAGAAAGAAGTTTTAGAAGCCATACAAAAAGCTAAAGACGAGGGTTTTGATGTCCTTCAGTTCAAAAGAAAGATTCCATCAGGTGGGACTTTTGATGATGTATTAAAAAATAGAAAAACTCTTAGAGAGTTAAAAAATAAAGACGATTATAAAAAAGCTGTTATCAAACAAGACGGCGATGTAGATAAAGGTATATTTAAAAATATTGATGAGTATTTAACAGAATCAACACGAAAGGAATTAAGACTCTTAAAAGAAGAAGTTTCGCCAACTCACTTTATTATTTTAAACGAAAATGCTATCAAAACAAAATCCCAACTAAAAGACATATACAATAAAGCACAGGGAACTAAAACAACTTCCCTACTAGCAGAAAAGGCTAAGAAGTTTGATACTGTTGAGGAGTTTGTTGAAGCACAGCAAAAGGTTTATCACGGAACTAACCAGAAAGAATTGAAATTTGTTGATGCAATCAAAAGTGAATATGCAGATAAAAGAATGGCAACATTCGCTTCATCAGATAAGCAGGTTGGAGAAATGTTTGGTAAAAATATACACGAATTAACGCCAAACTTTAGAAATCCACTTATTATTGACGCCAAGAAAAATAATTATTACGAAATACCAATACCAAAAGAATTAAGAAAAGATATACACCCAAGCTTAAAAACCATTGATACCGATTCTATTGTTGAGATAGCACAGGCAAGGGGGAACGATTCAATTATTATAAAAAGGGTTATTGAAGGCTCTGGGGAATATGACACAGCAGATGCTAGGGATTTATTTATTGGATTAAAGAAAGATTCATTCCTTACCAAACAACAACTAACAGACATATACAACCAAGAAAAGGGAGAAGTAGCTCCTAAAGATAACCAACCATTAGCAGAAAAGGCTAAGAAGTTTGATACTGTTGAGGAGTTTGTGAAGAGTCAGATAAATGCTTTTCATGGAAGCCCTAATCAGTTCGATAA
>Ga0207997_1001790_pt1 | contig 11036 bp, 11 predicted proteins | sample AntAceMetag02UKN_FD_184777 | JGI IMG/M metagenome (GOLD analysis project Ga0207997, IMG submission 184777) | Saline lake microbial communities from Ace Lake, Antarctica - Antarctic Ace Lake Metagenome 02UKN (SPAdes) (version 2) | ecosystem: Environmental > Aquatic > Non-marine Saline and...
TAGGGCTTTCGAAGTCGGAAAAGAAAAAGACATATTGGCTTCTATTCCACATGCCGCTGTTGGCAGAATTCCAATTCCTGCTGGAGATACCCAAGCCCAAGCATTTGGTCAAACTATATCACAAATAAAACCTAACCGCGTGAAACAATTAACATCAAGAGCTATAAATGGCGATGTAGATGTAGACACTGGAGGTGGAGTAAGAGAAATAATACAAGTTATGGATTTTATCGTTCAAAATTGGAACCAATCTCATGTAGCTGCTCTATTACAAGAAAGGGGAGATGAAATAAGTCGACCCATGGAACAATCTATTAGAAGACAAGCTACAGCAGCAGGAGTAGGAGCGATTCCTCTAGGATGGCTAGAAGCTCCTGACGGTGGTAATAATAGAGCTTTAGCTAATTATATAAGAGATCGAGGTAGTGGATATTTTCAATTTCAGCCAGGAGAATAAATAAGTGCGGAGGGGTCACGCCACCTCCGCACTTTACTTTTAAACTCAGTTCACGACTCTTCTTCCGCTACTATGAATCTTTCTTTTTCCGCTAGAATTTATATCAGAAGCACCGGACGGACTAACACCCCTAGAAGACTTGTCGTCTTGACAGTCTTGGCTAGAAAATTGAGTTCGTAATCGATCTAATTCTGAAGTTTTAGCGGTTTCACGTTTTTGTTTTTTAGCCTCGTCTTGCTCGCGAATGCGAGCACCGGCTCTTTCACATCCCGCCTTTATTGCTTGAAATCGGAGTCTCTTAAGTTCTCTCTCTTCACTCATTTTCATGAGAACCGCTAGCTCCTTTAAAGACTTTAGCAAACTTGGCTATCGCCTCTTCTATGGTCATATCGTCGCCACCAGAGCCACCAGAGCTCCTCCAATCGACAATTGCACCCTTCTCAGTTCCACGGTAATAGAGCTGCATATCTCGTGCAAAATCTTGAGCACGATTTTTACCCATACCGCCATGTCTAAGTAGAGAAACTGTTTTGTTATAAAGAGTTCCCCGCCGAATAGCCTCTGCTAGGCCAGCTGCTTCCGCTGCTGCCTGCTTAAGCTCTTCTTTTTTCTTTGCCATTTTGGCCGCAACTATCTCTACAGGAAGTCCAAAATCCAAAATAAGAATCTTTTTTAACCTCCTACCGTATTCTTCCCTAAAACTCTTCTCCAACGCTTCAATCTCATGTTTAGGCGATGTCTTAGACCCTGCTGTCGGATTATCATCCGCCTTCATAGTTTGAATCAGATTATAACCCGCCTTTTGGTGTTGAACCACGTCATCAATTCCCAAAGAATTAAGGTAGGTTCTAATCGTAGTACCAGCCTCTTGAGATACAAGAGGATTCCAATTCCCATCCTCAACATGATAAATGCTTCTCAATATGCCCCAATCTTCATCGATTGGTTCAGTAAAGCATTCATCTCCATTAGGATTAATTACTGTCCCATCCGCTAGATCTACTCCCTTATCTCCGAGAAGCATAGAGTCAGATTCGAGAATCATTGGCACCCTTCCTTTGCGCCAAAACAACGTCTCGAACGGCCCCTTGGGAAACCAATAAGGAAAAGCTCTCGGACGCAACACTCCATAAATCTGACCATTGAGCTCCATGGAATATCGGAGTGGTTCGTGCGGAATTTCTATTGATCGTGCGATATGCCAGAACATAAGGACAAGTAGAACTCCATATATAATGGCTCCAACAAGTCTTGCATCATAGTTAATAAGACAAACAATAAATCCTATTAACCACCAAGCCAAAAGCATTAACTCAACACACTTAATCAGTCTACCAAGTATGCGAGTTTGTCGATTAGGAATATACCTCTTAACCTTAGCGACAATGGCTCTCTCTAGATCCGTTAGATGCATAACATCTGTGGTCCCCGTAGTCTCTGTCATCACAATCACCTCGTACGTTATGTTATTTGGAAAGATCAATACTCTAAATCTCTTATATTATACAATATTTAATGCCTGTATGTCAATAGCATTCTTTAATACACATAACAGAGTTTCCTTCAAATTATGAATTGTGTTAAAATTATCTAATAAACACAATTATGAAAACTATAACTTCAGATGAACTTTGGGCTATATATAAAACGTTGCCCAAAAAAATACAAATAGCTATCTTTTCTGAAGATACTTTTAATGCTGTTACGAACATATCAAGACTTTATGATATAGATGAACATTCTCCCATAAGCGAAGGAATTACTCATGTTCTTTCTGGACTCCTTCCCCCAAATATGTTTATTGAGACTATACAAGAAAAACTTAAAATAAAACCTGACACTGCTAAAAAAATAGGAATGGAGATAGAGCATCTTATATTCAATCCTATTAAAAAAGAACTCGACAAACTTTATAAAACTGAATCTGCTCCAATAGAGGCTCAACAAGAAGATCCGGATTCATATAGAGAAACACTAGAATAATATGGAATATCCATTACCACAATTTTTAAGCATTAAACCTAAGGTAGCTGGTCCTTTAAATTTCAAACAGCTCATATATATAGTCGGAGGAGTTGGAGGAGCAGTCTTCATATATTTTACTTCTGAATCTCTAGTAAAATTCTTTTTATTTGGAGTGCCTTTAATAATTATTGCAGTAGCATTCGCCTTTGGAAAGATAAAGGGATTTGAATTACCAGTCATTATAGGAAGATCTTTTGGGTTTATCTTTAAGGGGAAAAAATATATCTGGAAAAAAGTAGATTCTCCTGCCATAATAATTCCCCACGCAAAAGCAAAAAAAGAAGAAAAAATTGAAGACAGGACGGCAACATTAAAAATGTCAGAAAAAAGCAAATTAAAAGACATGAATAGATTAATAGAAATACATCCAAAATAATGCCAGCTGGATCATCACAACAATTTTTACCGATAGAACAGATTAGAGAAGGAGTAATGATTTTAAAAGACCATAGTTTAAGGGGGGTTTTAATGTCTTCTTCACTTAACTTTGCTTTAAAGTCTAGTGAAGAGCAAGAAGCAACTATTTATCAATTTCAAACATTCTTAAATTCTCTCGACTTCTCTTGCCAAATATTAGTTATTTCAAGAAAAGTTAATATCACTGGATATTTAGATAAATTAGAAGAGTTAGAAAAAACACACGACGACAACGAATTACTTCAAACTCAGACTAGAGAATATAGAAAATTTATAGAAAAGATTGTTGAAGGAGGATCTATAATGAATAAAAGCTTTTACGTTGTTACTCCTTTCTATTTATCTGAACTTCAGGGAGGGAAAAATAAAGGAGGATTATTCACTATAAGAACTGCTCCACACTTAACAGAAGAAATGTTCCAAAGAGCTAAAACCCAATTATATCAAAGAATGGAATTTCTCTCTTTAGGATTAAGAAGATGCGGAGTTTGGACTGTTGCCTTGAATTCAGAAGAATTAATAGAGCTTTTTTGGAGCTTATCACACCCCAAAGAGGCTAGTGTAGGATACTATCCTGAAGTTCCTCCAGAATTAATAAAATGAAATTAAACGAATTATTTGGAAAAAAAGAATCGGGCATACCTCAAGCTATGAATCTTTTAGATTTCATTGCGCCTCCTGCCATTAAAGTAGCGTCCGATCATTTTCAAATTGGTGAAAAATACGCTAAATCATATTTTATATTTTCATACCCAAGATATCTAAATACTGGATGGTTGGCTCCTATAATCAATATGGATATACCTTTAGATATATCCTTATTCTTCCATCCTATAGACACTGGCTTAATTCTTAAAAAATTAAGAAAAAAAGTAACTGAAGTTCAATCAGAAATAATAGAAAAAGAAGAAAAAGGATATATTAGAGATCCGATATTAGAAACAGCTTATAAAGACATTGAAGTATTAAGAGATAGGCTACAAACTGCTCAAGAGAGAATGTTCCAAGTTGGCATTTATCTCACAGTCTATGCTGACAGTAAAAAAGAACTAGAAAAGGTAGAGGGAACTATTAGGTCTATGTTAGAGTCTAAGTTAGTTTATGTTAAACCTGCTCTATATCAACAAGAAAAAGGAATCACATCTGCTTATCCAGCCGGGATAGATAAACTACAGGTACATACAACAATAAATACAAGCCCATTATCTACGGTATTTCCATTTGTATCGTTTGATTTAAGTTCTAACGAAGGAATACTGTACGGAATTAATCAACACAATAACTCACTAGTGTTGTTTGATAGATTTGGATTAGAGAATGCAAACTCTGTCGTATTTGGAAAGTCTGGTGGAGGAAAATCATATGCAATAAAATTAGAGATATTAAGATCTTTAATGCTTGGTATAGAGGGTATTATTATTGATCCGGAAAATGAATATAATTTTTTATGTGATGCTGTGGGAGGAAAATTTTATAATATATCTTTATCTTCTGATAGCCACATCAATCCTTTCGATTTGCCTAAAGTTCTAGATGATGAAAATCCAAAAGATGTCCTAAGATCAAACATTATTAATATTGTAGGATTAATGAGAATAATGCTCGGAGGATTAAATCCCGAAGAAGATGCTCTTATTGATCAGGCCATTGCAGAAACATATGCTGCGAGAGATATCACCGATAAAACTGACCCGAACTTATGGAAAGAGAGGGTCCCTTTGCTGTCAGATTTAGAATCAGTACTAGAAACAATGGATGGGGCAGAAAGTTTAGTTAGAAGATTAAGAAAGTTCACAAAAGGAGTATACGCAGGATTCTTTAATTATCCAACTAACGTCACTATGGATAATCAATTAGTCGCATTTGGAATCAAAAATCTAGAAACCGAACTACGTCCATTAGCCATGTATATTATTATGAGATATATCTGGAATACAGTTAAAGAAAGTTTAAAAAAGAGAATTCTAGTTATTGATGAAGCTTGGTGGTTAATGCAAACAGAAGACAGTGCTTCTTTCCTCTTCGGCATAGTTAAAAGAGGGAGAAAATATTGGCTAGGAACTACAACAATTACCCAAGATGTAAGTGACTTTATGAAATCAGAATATGGTAAGCCTATTATTACTAATTCATCTCTACAATTAATAATGAAACAGTCTCCTGCTAGTATTGATGTCGTGAAGGAGACTTTCAATCTAACAGATCAAGAAAAATTCCTATTATTAGAATCTCCTATAGGAGAAGGAATATTTTTCGCTGGAGAAAAACATGTCTCTATTAGGGTCGTGGCATCATACACAGAAGATCAAATAATCACCACCTCACCTGAGCAAAGATCTAAGATCCAAAAGATTAAAAAGGCTAAGGAAAATGTTTAAATATGTACTCAGATTAATAGTAGCGGTTTTCCTAGACATATGCATATTAGCTTCGATGACTCTTTATTTTCTGGGACAAGAAGGAGTTATAATAGGTGGAATTATAGTAGTAACATTAAAAACTATTAGTATTGGATTTCTACAGCTTACTCGAAACAAGAAAAAACCATCTAATGGAGGTGAATTTATAAAATGGATCGCTTTAAAACTAATTCCTGGTATTGGTTCTTTTTTTGCTACTAATACAGGACGCGTGTTAAGTGGAGCATAAAAAAATAATTCTATTTACAACTATACTGTTATTTTTATTAATATCAGTTAGCTTTTTATTTGCTCAAGAGTTGCAAGTACAATATCCAGAACTACCCGGAGTAGATAGAATTGATAGTTCTAAAGTTTCTTTACCAATACTTTTTACATATATTTATACTTTTTCGATAATAACAGCTGGAATTTTAGCCTTTATTCTAATCATTTGGGGTGGAATAAAATATATATCGAGCGCTGCTAACCCAGGTCGCATGTCAGATGCCAAAGAACAAGTAGGTATGGCTTTCTTGGGCCTGCTTTTAATACTCGGAGCTTGGATGATAGTAAATACTATAAATCCAGATTTAACTGCCCTCCAAATTGAACTAGTTGCCCCTGAAGGTGGATTTAAGCCGGCCAAACATTTTGATCCTTTAAAACTTAACATACCTGATGGGTTTAATCTTTTTGAACTTCCTATTGGTAGTTTAATCACTTCTGAATTTAAAGCATCTTCTTTCCTAACAGACACGGAAGATGACAATAAGCTTGATATAGATTATGCAGAAGAAGATTTAGAATGGCCACCTCTTATTAGGGACGGAAAAAGTTATGATACTGATTTTCAGGGAGCTCTATATGGAGCTAGATTAAAAAGAATAGTTGAAACTGCAGATACGGCTCTTCAGGTAATCACCAAGCTTAAGGCTGAAACAGAAAGTCTTTCCGATCTCATGAAAGAGTGTCAATGTCACAAAACATGTAAGGTTATTTCTGAAGGTTGTAACGAAGGATTCGGAGGAAAATGTTCTTGCGATTCAGGAGGAGATATTTGCAGTGAAAAAACAAAAGATAAATTAGAAGAACAAATTAATGTTAATAAACATTTATCAAAAGCATACGCAAAATTTCTGAATGCATCTAATTTAGTGGAAGACTATTATGACAACAATCAATCTGAAATAGACAACCTAAAAGATAACGAAGCCCGAGACTTAATAGGGCTAATGATAGAAGTAGAAAATAAGGGAGGATACAGCCCTTCTCCAGACCCTTTAGAAAGAGATATTGGAACTCAATTCTGGGAAATAGATAAATTATTAAGCTCTATGGAGAATATTAAAGAAAAAATAAATCCATACAATCAAGAGGGATTTGTTAATCTAATGACTTTTGCTGAAGCTAAAAGCTTAGAGCAGTCTACGGGCATATCTAATATAAAAATAAGACCATGGCAAGTTGCATTCTTGACCGGAATAAAAGATGTTGATGTCAAAAAAGATCCTGCCACATTTTATACTTTAGGAGATAATCCTATAACAAAAAACAATAAGATTATCTACGCTAAAGAAGAAGAAGATGATACAATGACTGTCCCAGATCTCACTCAAGAAGAAATAGACACAATTTTAAATACAAGAATTGACAGCTATGGCCTTACTAACTCAGAAGATCCCAACGCTGAATCTATATGTACAAAAATAGTAGAAATCCCGATAGGGACTGCCCTTGATGAAGCTATTAAATTAACCGCTAATATACGAGAAGAACTTCTTAATATATATAAATACGGATATGCGGAAATACTAAAATCTAAATTTGCACAACAGACAGCGGAGATAGTCAAAGACATGAGCTGTAAAACTGGCTGTCTAACATTTTGTCTCCCTCCGTTAACAATACCTGTGCCATGGCCACCTTTCGTTCTTGTTACTCCGAGCACCTGTATTCCAAGAAAAAACTGTCGTGGTGTTTTGATTCCTATATTAACCTTCGCAGTAGACACAGCAGATTCATTTAGTGGCAAAGATGGATTTAAAGGAGAAATAGAGGATTCATATAAAAAGCTAACGTCTGAGGATCCAATCGGAAAAGATTATTACTGCACAGATGTAAATGGAATTTGTAGAGATGATAATGGACGGATAATCAAAAGTAAGATTAAAGAACATGAATACACTCTTAAGGAAAAACTAATAGAAGTCCAAATGCTCTTAAATAAGGCTCGGGGTTCATCAAGTACTCAAACTGGAGAAAAGGGCATTTACGAAGAACTATTGGAAGAATATGTTCTCTCGGATATAGGAGAAGATATGGCAATAGATCCCGGACTTGAATTAGCTAAATTTAGAGATTCCAGCAAGATAGACCGCGTTGATTTACAGACATGCAGTATTCTATTCACTGAAGCAGGAGGATCTTCTGGTGAACAAGCTCAACGTAAGCTTTTTAGCTGTCGTACCGCTGAAGACTATGATACTATAACTAAAAATGATCGAGAGATATGTAGTACTGATCCATACCTAGATAGAAGATTCTTTTTCGGAGATAATGACAACAGAACATATCCTTTAAGTTGTTATTGTTATAACAAAGATACTGATACTTCTTACTACAACAAAGAAGATTTCCCGGGATTATATGCCTCTGCTATAGATCTAGGATTTCCGAACATAAATGATATCGTCAACACATTCTATGATAATCAAGATTTTTATTATTATGACGATGGATCCGAAATTGAGGGAATTGATGATATCTCAGACAAAATAGACAATATCACGACTGATTTAGCAGGTGACCTTAATCCTCAAGAAATGTTTAAATCATTCTTAAATGTAAATATTAAAGGTGAAACATTTATGGGATTAGGTAATAATTATTATTGTTGCATAAGATAATATGAAAAAAACACAAAAAATAACAATCGCAATAGTCCTTTTATCAATAGTTTTCAATATTGGCTTAGTTCTAGCTCAAGAAACAACTCTAGAACAAGAATACCCTTCTTTTACTGATAGAGTAGAGGCTCCTAGTAGTTCTAAGGTTTATCTACCTAATTACATCAAATACATATACTATGCTGTTATGATTTCGGGCGGAATAATAATACTTTTAGTACTTCTAATAGGAGGTTTTAAATTTATAGTATCCGCGGGTAATCCAGCTGCCATAACAGATGCTAGAGAACAAATATTATCTGGATTTCTAGGATTAGTCATTATACTTGGAGCATATGTAATCTTGAATGAAATAAATCCTGATCTAGTTGCTCTTAGAATTCCTATAATAAATTCTGTGAACAGGGGAATCATGCTTTATAATATGGACAACTGCGCTGGGCTTGATAATACTGCTGCAGGAGCTCCTGGAGTGCAAGATATACCTCAGGAAGTTCATTTTAAACTAATGAACAGCTCTGGTTCAGCAGATATAAACCCTCAAAAAAATACCACTATTCTTCCGAGATCATTCTTCTCATATCAAGATACTAAAGAAGATAAATTAACAATAGAATTTTATAATAATGATAATTGCCAAGGAACTCCTCATACCTGGCAATTAGAAGCTAACCGATGTTACAACCTCGAAGAAAATGGGGCTGACCTTAATATAGGATGTGTAAAATTCATATGGAGAACTCCTGGGGTATGGCTTTTCAATAAATTAGATCCTGAAACAGACGAGCCTGCTATACCATCAAAGTTACCTTTAGGATGGGCTGAAGGAGTGGACTATGTCGTTACCAGAATAAGCAGAGACGTACCCAATGGCTTTGCTGATAATATAAGGTCTATAGCTATTGTCGCTGACAAAGAATACGAAATTAATTATGGAGTTGTCATCCATAATCTTCCGGGAGCTATAAATAGCACTGAAAAGGGATGGTCTCATATATATTTACCTACTGAAAATATAAAAGGCTCTGGTGATAAAAACAAATGCCGAAGAATAGATGATGAAATATATACCTGTGGTGCATTCGATAAAGGTATATATTCTCCAAGCAAAGGTAGCTCTATCACCGTGTTTAAACTTCCCAACAATTCACCTAGTTTAAGTGATATATCTTTATATCGTCAAGCCAGTTATGATCCATTTATGGTAAATAATGAGAACAAAGATGCTAACTATATATTCACTCCAAACACTAGGCTGATCCCTGGTAACCCTTCTTGGGGAAAAGATGTTGGTTATATCAAAGTATTAGAAGGTGAAAAATGGAAAGACAATGGCAATGAAATGACTAATGATAAAAAACAAGTTCTAGAAATTACTAACGAACCAAAAGATTCTAATGGTGTTTCTTCTATAAGAATAGGTGATGGATCTAGATACTTTGTCTTGCTGTATAGGGGCTATTTTAAAGATTCAAATGTCATAGATCAGATAAATGCCCTATCAAAAGGAAATGACGCTCAATCAACAATAATAAACCAAGATACTCCTTGGTTAGGCACAGTTCAGTTCGATGAGAAAGTGGGAACTATAGTTATTCTAAGATACGGAGATTAAGCTGGTTTTACTACAATCCTTCTATCAGGATCTTGTCCTAAACTCTCAGTAGAAACATCTATTCTATTTTGTAGTTCAAGATGTATTATTCTTCTTTCATAGGCATTCATCGATTTAAACTCTTTTGGTTGTCCCGTTAGGGCAACATCGTCGGCATAAGACTTAGCTATCTCCTTAAGATAGCTAGTTTTTTTAGCCTTATAATCATTAATATCTAAATCTACAAATAAGTCTTTATCTAGCTTTCTCTTGATAACTTTATTAAATAGATGCTGAACACAACTTAGAGTTTTGCCATTCTCTCCAATCAACACTTGAGGCTCATCAAGAGTTATAGATACTTTGATAGTAGAGTCTTCTACTTCTTCTACATTTACTTTCACATCAAAAGAAGCAATTCTAAAAAACTCTTCGGTAAACTTTTTTACTTTAGTTGTAATTTTTCTTTCAAACATTTTTTTGTAATGAATATTTCTTTTTAGTAAAATGCTGTTGAACAGTTAAGAATATTGCACCTGTTATTAAATATATTCCTAATGCTGATGGTAATTGAAGCATTATAAACCCAAATAAAATAGGGAACATATATACCATTTGTTTCTGGAACATATCTCCAAATCCTTTCTTTTTAGTCTTAGGCTGATCTATAGTGGCAAACTTCATTTGGAAGAAGAATGTAACCCCAACTAATACTGCTATTATTGGAGAAGGCTCACTTAAATTCAATCCTAAGAATAGATTATTAATTTCTCCAGGCATTGGAATAAAGCTATATACATATTTTAAACTCTCCGTATTAATCCCTGTTTTGAATATATTATATACAGAGATAAAGACAGGCAATTGAATCAACATAACAACGAAGCTTGAAAATGGATTTATTTTATGTTTTTTATACAAATCCATCATTTGCTTTCCTTGCTCTTCCTTATTATCTTTGTACTTATTCTTTATTTCTTCTAATTCGGGCTGCAACAACTGCATCTCCATCTGAGATTTGCTAGCCTTGTCTTGCACAGAATATAAAAGAAATCTCACAAATAATGTTAAAAGGATTATTGCTATTCCTAAATTTCCAGTCAATAAATAAAATACAACCAATATGTTAAATAATGGTTGCCACAATATTACGTGAAAGAATCTCATAAATGCACTCATATTTTTTCTAATATACTATTGATTGTATTCTCCAGCCTAGCAAATTCTGTATCTTT
>Ga0207997_1001791_pt1 | contig 11035 bp, 23 predicted proteins | sample AntAceMetag02UKN_FD_184777 | JGI IMG/M metagenome (GOLD analysis project Ga0207997, IMG submission 184777) | Saline lake microbial communities from Ace Lake, Antarctica - Antarctic Ace Lake Metagenome 02UKN (SPAdes) (version 2) | ecosystem: Environmental > Aquatic > Non-marine Saline and...
CAACCTTTTACTAGTAAATTAGTGATGAGTAATTTAGATATGTTTAAATATGAGTGGATATGGGACAAGATTAAACCGTCTACTGGGCTACACTCTAAAATACAACCACTAAAACAACACGAGAATATATTAGTTTTTGGAAATCCTATATACCACCCAATAATGGAAGATGCAAAAATAAGAATAGACAAACCAAGGATAGCAAACAATGGAGAAGCATTTGGAGGAAAAGAAATATTAAGACAACACTTAAATAATGGGCAAAAATATCCAAAAAGTATTTTAAAAATATCTAATGCAAATCAAAATAATAGATATCACCCGACCCAAAAACCAGTAGCACTGTTTGAGTATTTAATAAAAACATACACAAACAAAGGCGACACAGTATTAGATAATTGTGCAGGAAGTGGGACAACGGGAATAGCTTGTAAAAATCTGAACAGAAATTTTATCTTAATAGAGAAAGAAGAAAAATACTGCAAGATAGCAGAACGCAGATTATCACAAGGAGTATTAAAAATATGAATAGCGACATAATCTTTAAAGATCCCAGCGAGCATAACAGTCAGACTTTAATGACTGATAGCTTTTTTAAGCATAAAACAGTAAATCCAAAAATACATAGAAAGGTAATAGGATAATGCGTAATTCAATGATAGTGAGACATGATTCTGGCAATAGGGAAAATTTTATTTGTCCATGTATGAATTGTGAGGTTGAAAATCCAAACAATCCAGTACCCGTTTTCTATTCCTACAAACATGCTATTGATTCTGGCTGGGTTCATACTTGGAATATACTATATTGCGACCCAGATAGAGACGAGGCTGTTTGGGTTTGTCCGTCATGTTATAAAAAAACAAAACATAGGAAGCACCATGAATAGCGACATAACCATGACAGATACACAGCGAGCAGAAGATCAAACAAAAGTAAGAAAGCAAAACAGTAGAAGAATAAAGCCACGCATGAATCGTAAGGAATTGATTAAATTAGCCAATGATGAGATTCGGGAGTGGCAGAAGTTTAAGAAAGTTTTAGAAACGAAACCAGAAAAGGAGAAAAAATGATAACCAAACTTAAACTAACCCTAACAGCATATATATTACTAATACTAGCAATACCTATGTTATTATGTGGTTTGGTTGTTATGGTTGTGGAGGGGGTGAGGAATATATGAGCGAATCAAAGAGTTCAAGTAGTGGAATTGGATTTACAGGACTATTGACTATTGTATTTATAGTCTTAAAGTTGATAGGTAAAATCACTTGGTCTTGGTGGTGGGTATTATCACCGCTATGGATTAGCACAGCACTTGTGATTGTTATATTTTTAGTGGTTCTAATTGTAACTTTAGTTATAGGTATTATAAAATAACAAAAGGAGAAATAGACATGTTTAATAAAGAGAAGATTGAAGCGTTAAGGGGGGAACTTGTGGATAGAATTTGGTTGGAAAAACATAGGGTTAGATGGAATGAGGAAAAAATAAGCGAATTAGGAGATTATGTAACTCTTATAGATAAACGATATGAGAAACTATGGGAAATGCAACAAAAGATATTGGGTTTTCTTGATGTAGATTTAAAAACAACGGAAGCGAAAACTGAGTTGGTAAGTAGGAAGAAGAAATAACATAATTTGACATTAATAAATCAATATGCTATAAGGGAGTAAGGAGATAATATGAAAATAGAGAATGAAGTAGCAAACACATTGGGAAACTCAACGATAGACGAAAACAGGCTTTACTTGCCGGAAGGACAGCTTGATAGGAAACTATATTTAGCGGTGAATAAAGTTCTTGAGGCAATACATGGTAAGTGGAATAGAAAAGAAAAAGCGCATGTTTTTAGTGGATCACCGTTAGAAATCCTTGATGAGATTTTACTCACAGGAGAATACGCTGACCAGAAGAAGGAATATCAATTCTTTGAAACACCGGAGAATGTCGCTTTACAACTCATTGAGATGGCTAACATACAAGAGGGAGAGAAAGTTCTTGAGCCAAGCGCAGGTAAGGGAGCAATAGCAAAACATATGAAATGTGATTGTATAGAGCTAAACCAAGAAAATAGAGCATATCTAATAGAAAATGACTTTAATTTAAGAGGAATAGATTTCTTAGATTGTAAAAAAGAATATGATGTTATAGTGGCAAATCCTCCATTCTCGAAACAACAAGACATTCTACATGTAGAACATATGCTTGGGCTATCAAATAGGGTTGTTTCGGTGATGTCAAGTTCCGTACTATTCAGAACTAATAAAAAGACAGTAAACTTTAGGGCAATGATAAAAGGATTAGGTGGAGAATTTATAGAGTTACCAGAAAAGTCATTCAAAGAGAGCGGAACGAATGTCAATGCTTGCATAGTGACCGTAGGGAATAAATAGAATGGAAAAACTAATTTGGCACACAGAGCAAAGGCAAATCAAAGAGCTTATACCAACAGAAGGCAATCCTAGATTTTTAACAAAGAAGCAAGCTAAAGACTTAGAGAAATCATTAAAGAAGTTTAATCTTGTAGATATACCGGCAATAAACACAGATTCTCGAATCATTTCCGGTCATCAGCGCATTACTATATTAAAAACATTAGGAAGGGGACAAGAAAAAATAGATGTCAGAGTTCCGAACAGAAAGTTGACAGAGGAAGAACACAGAGAATATATGCTGAGGGCTAATTTTAATCAGGGAGAGTGGGATATTGATTTACTTGCGAATGTGGATGATGAGTTATTAAAGGATATTGGATTTAATTTGGATGAAATATTTGGATTGGATGATAAGGTTGAAGATGTGCAACTTGGAGAGGAAATAGAGAAAGAAAATATATGTCCGAAGTGTGGTTATAAGTGGAAAGATAGCGAAAAGAAAGCAGAGAAAATAGCATGAGTGAAAGCAATCCTAAAAATCCTAAAACAAAGGCATTGGTCAAACCACTTATATTTAATGAGTTTGCAATGTGGATGGCTTTACCTGAACCAATGAGAGAGATAAAGACACAGGGAGAATTTGCAAAGAAGTTCGGAGTGCATCAGGACACGCTTAGCGACTGGAAGAAAAAGCCAGAATTTTGGAAAATAGTAGAGCAAGAGTGGAATCATTTTGGACGAACAAAAACAGCCAATGTTATAGCTAAATTCTACAAGACAACCATGACAGAGGGCAAGACATCAGACATCAAGCTATGGCTACAATACTTCTTAGATTGGAGTGAGAAGATAGACAGCAGAGTACAGCATGAGGGCGGTATAGAGATAATACATATATATAGAAATAGTAAAGATGACCCCACAAGTAAGCCTACAAGTAACCCACAAGTAGAGAGTAAAGATGACAAGACAGATTGAGGTAGAACACGCAGAGCATTGTTATAGATTCCTATTAGAGACAAAGAAGCGCGTCAATCTTTTATATGGCGGGGCAGGGAGTTCTAAGAGTTGGTCGATAGCACAATTCCTTTTATTAGAGAAGATGTACAAAGAGCAAGACATACGCATGCTCATAACAATGAAAACCAGACCTGCATTGAAGAAAGCGGCTTGGTTATTAATGAATGATCTTATCAAGAAATATGATCTGCCCGGATGTGTACCAAATAAATCAGATTTAACATTGACAGTAGGCAATAATCAGATGTTCTTCGTTCCACTTGATGACCCTGAAAAGCTAAAATCATTCGAGAAGATAAATTATATATGGGGAGAGGAGTTTACAGAGAATACATGGGATGATTTTTTACAGCTAGGATTAAGATGTAGGGGTGAGAACAAGAACGGAAAGAATCAGTTATATTTTAGTTTCAATCCTGTTGATGAATTAAGTTTCCTGAAAGCTATTACAGACAATCCTCCTGATAACACAGCAGTACAGCACAGCACATACAAGGATAATCCTTTCCTTGACGCTGATAACAGAGAATACATTGAGAGCCTGAAAACACAGGATTTAACCTATTGGAAGATATACGGACAGGGAACATGGGCATCACCGGAGAATATTATATATAAGAATTGGGATATAGTAGATGAGTTTCCTGAATGTGATAAGGTTGGTTATGGATTGGATTTTGGATTTAATAATGCGACAGCGCTTGTAAAGATTGGAGAGAGAGATCAAGAGATATATATTGACGAGACACTATACGAAAGCGGATTGACAAATACAGATTTAATAACAAGAATGAATGACTTAATTAAGAATAAAAATGACGAAATAATAGCTGATTGCGCAGAGCCACAGCGCATAGAAGAGATAGATAATGCGGGTTATAATGTTTTTCCTTGCATTAAGGGCAAAGGAAGTGTTAAGATAGGTATAGACAGAGTAAAAAGAAAGAAGCTCCATATTACAAAGAGGAGTGTTAATATCATAAAAGAGATTAAGGGTTATAAATGGAAAGAGGACAGGCATGGGCATGTATTGGATGAGCCAGTACCGTTTAGAGATCACAGCATGGACGCTATAAGATATTACTTAGGGCATGGCGAAGATAACGAGCCAATGATAGGAATAATATAATGACAAGATGTTTATATAATGGATAAAGAATACATTAAATACCTAGAGCAAGAAATTAAACACTTCGACAAAGAACTACGAGATATAGTTGAACTGCCTGATGTTGACAAGTTCCGAGAGCGTATTAAAAAAGACAGGAGAGATACGCAGGAGATGTTGTATTTGTATAAGCGAATAGAACAGACTAATAAAGCAATAAGGGCAGTTAAGGATAGGATTAGAGCTTGTATAGCGGAAGCAAAGCTACAATTAAAGCGTGATGTTAAGAATAAAGAGAAACAAGTTAAGTGTATCGTTTGTCATAAAGAAAAGCCAGAGAGCGAGATGGATAATGTAAATATATGCGATTCTTGCAGAACTATGGGGAGTGAGAGATATTAGATGATTTGTAAAAAATGCAATACTATGCTAGAATTCAAGATTGAGAATGGGCAGGGTAAGTTTATGTGTCCCAAATGTGGACATGAAGAGAATGTAGAACATTGTGAGGTGCATGTATGAATATAAAAGATAGATTAAAGATGGCAATAGGCGTAATGAAAGGCGAGGTTAATCCAGTAGTAGCAAGTTCAATAGGTGTAGGTAATAACAGCAGGGGTAAGCTACAATCAGGCGATTATGTGGCAATGGTAAACAACTATCAAAGCTGGGTATATGCAGCAGCTGGAGTAATTGCAAGAAGTGTAGCAAGAGTTCCATTAAGATTATATAAGAAGAAAGCAGTAAAAGGATCACCGAAGTTAAGTAAACAAATTAGAGAGATAGCCAAAGACAAATCATATGAAGGCAATCTAGTCAAGTTATGGGTATCAAAGGGGTACGAGGTAGAAGAGATAAACGAACATCCATATTTAGAACTAATTAAGGCGGTTAATCCCATGATGAATGGCTTTGAGTTATGGGAGTTGACGAGCTTATATCTTGACATCATAGGAAATTGTTATTGGTATCTAAGACCAAATGGCGCAGGACTGCCAGCAGAGATATGGGTATTACAGGGGCAATATGTCAAGGTAGTTCCTGATGCAGAGAAATTAGTTGCCGGATATATCTATCAACCAAAACAAACAGCAATTAAATTAGCCTATGAAGAAGTGATACAATATAAATATCCGAACCTTAGTGATTTGTATTATGGATTCAGTCCTATGCAGGCAGGAGCATATAGCATTGATTCAGATAAATACCAGAAAGAGTTTGAGATAAATCTGTTTAAGAATGGCGCAATGGCAGGAACAGTATTACAGACAGACAAGAATGTCAACAAAGAATTACATGATAGGCTTATGAGTTTCTGGAAGAAATTTAAACAAGGTGGTGTTGGAACTACTGCTATATTAAGTAATGGATTAAAAGCTAATAAGATAGGATTAGACCCACAGGAATTGAGTTATATAGACGGCAGGAAAATGACAAGAGAAGAGATATTATGTATTTATGGTGTGCCGTTAACTATGTTAGGATTTGGAGAGTTGACCAATAGAGCCACAGCAGAGAGTTTAGACTATGCATTCAATAAGTCAACAATACAGCCTAAGTTAATACGAATACAAGAAAAGCAGAATGAAAGGATCATGCCAAAATATGATGACAACTTATTTGTACAATTTGACAATCCTATTCCAAAGGATAAAGAGTTCGAGGTTAAAGACAGAGAGACTAATATCAAATGGGGTGTAACATCAATCAATGAAGAACGGCAGAAGATGGGATTGGACACAGTAGATTGGGGCGACAAACCATACCTACCTATGAACTTAATGCCAGTGGGTAGCAGTGCATCAGAACCGACAGAAGAGGGTAAATCAGTTGAAAAGAGAGATGATAGATATTTCAAGATGTGGATGACAAAGGAAGAGAATGTAGAGAAGCATTTTATTAGAAAGCTAAAAGTGTATTTTAATGAAGAGAGAAAAGAGGTATTGAGTAACTTGGATGATTATGCGAATAGTAAGGTTATATCTCGAAGTGTAATAAAGGATGTAATAGATAATATCTTATTTGACATGGACGAGGAAGGAATTAAGCTAACTCATTTAAGTAGACCAGAGTTGACAATGGCATTAAGAGAGGGTGCGGTATTAGCAGTTGCAGAAGCAGGGCTTACTATTAATCCTGATTTGATTGTTACACAAAACTCAAAATGGATAGAGGCTAGATTAGCTAAGTATGTCAAAGAAGTAAACGAAGAGACAGCAAAGAAACTAGCAAGAACATTGAAAGAGGGTATAGACGCAGGAGAGAGCATAACTAAGCTAGGTGATAGGGTTAATGAGTATTATGATAGCAATGAGAAGTATAGAAGCTTGAGGATAGCCCGAACCGAGACGGCAGAGTCAATGGAAGAAGGAATAATGAAAGCATATAAAGAGGGGGGTATTACTAAGGTTCGATGGATAACGGAGCCGTCAGCTTGTGTTGATTGTTCTGCATTAAATGGTGAAATTGTTGGAATAGGCGATAGTTTCGGTGATAATGCTTTTAATAATGTAACAACGCATCCGCCATTGCATCCCAATTGTGTATGTAGTATAATTGCAGAAATAGATTAAAGATATGAAAAGAATCTGTAAATTTTGCAATAAAGAATTTGATGCTAAACCTAAAGAAATAAATAGAGGTAGAGGAAAGTTTTGTACTCATAAATGTTATACATTGTGGAATCGTGGAAAGAACAATGCTAACTATAAAGAAAAAATAAAAAGAATTTGTTTGTATTGCCACAAAGAGTTTTGTGTAGTTCCTAGTGCTATTAAAAAGGGTGGCGGTAAATTTTGTAGCAGAAAGTGTGCAGCAGGAGGTGGAGAAGTAAAAAGAATTTGCGAGACATGTGGTAAAATATTTTATGTTCCTCCTCGTACTATAAAAAGAGGTGATGGAAAATTCTGTAGTAGAAGCTGTGCTACAAAATCAAAAGTAGGAAGTTTAAGCCCTACTTGGAAAGGCGGATTACCACATTGTAGAACTTGCGGAAAACTATTAAGCGATTATGTATCTGTTTATTGTAAGAGTTGTTGTAAATTAGGCGACAAAGCTAATGCTTGGATAGACGGTAGAAGTTACGAACCATACCCTCCGAATTTTAACAATCAACTCAAAGCTAGAATCAGAGTACGAGATAACTTTATCTGTCAAAGGTGTGGTGTTCCTGAGCTTGAATGTGATAAAAAATTGGCAATACATCATATAGATTATAATAAGAAGAATTGTAGAGAAGATAATCTTACAGCTTTATGTTGTAGTTGTAATTCAAAAGTAAATACTAATAGAGAGTATTGGACTAACTATTTTCAATGTAAGTGGATAATGCAAGAGGTAAAAGCATGAGTGATATAGCAATTACAGTAACAATACCAAATAGAAACATAGAGATAATAAAAGAGACACACAATATAGATGTTGAATTGCCAAATAGGAATATAGAAGTGATATTGGAGAGTTGATATGGATAGAGAAATAGATTTTTATGGTATAACTAATGGGAGTGGGTATTCAATTACTTATTCCTATCCCGATGGACATACGGATATAATATTTTACGATTGGAATGGTAAGGAATTAAATGCCAGTAGATAAAGACGAGTTTGGATATATTACATATAGATGCTATCAGTGCAAAGAGAGATATTGTGTGGTTAGGATTAAGTCAAGAGAAGTTAAGCCAACAGATTGCCCATATTTATTAGTAAAATGTAAGTGGCAGAAGAAAGGACATGAGGAGTTATATGCTTGAAACAGAATTACTAGAAGAAATATTACTTAAATTGGTAGATATTAAACATCTTTGTTGTATTATATTTTTTGCGTTGATAGTGGGGTTTATAATAAGGAAAAGAAGATGAGCAGAAATGCAATAGTAACAGTAAATGTCGGACAGCTATGGCGAGGATTAGGCAATATCACAGCCAACACAATGATTAAATATGCTCATAGAATAGGTGCGGACTTTATAAACATAAATAATCTAGTAGTACATCCAATTACACAGTTTGATATTAGATATGAGAAGTTTCAAATCTATGACTTGTTAGGAATGTATGACAGGATCATGCTGGTTGATTATGATGCGGTTATAACAAAGAACTGTCCTGATATGTTTAGATTAGTGCCGGAGAATAAAATAGGCATTAAGATTGCTAAAGGTAGTATAGATAAATTTAAGGATAGAATTGAAAAGCAATTAGGAAAGATTGAGTGGGGTGTCCATTATTATAATAGTGGGTTAATTATAGTATCTAGCCAACAGCGAGAGTTATTTAATTATCGCAGTGCTAAAGTGCTGACATCTGGCTTTTTAGCAGAGCAGAATACTATTACCTACCGCATATATGCTCATAGGACACCCATTCATTTTCTTACATCTCAAGAGCATTACATCCCAAGAGTAGACAAAGAGATAGAGAATCCTTTTATTATACACTGGGCTGGTGGTGGTAGAGGTGGACAGGAAGCAATACAAAAAAAGGTAGATTGTATAATAGGGGATATTAATGGTAAGTATAAGGATTTGTTATGAAAGATATTTCGTTAAATAAATATTATATTATTAGAACTCATTACTTCAATAGTGATATTGAAAAACATTGGGAATTTAATGGCTATTTACTAGAATCTGAACATACGAATTTAAGTCCAATACTAGATTATCTAACAACAGGACAACCACAACGTGATTTAGAGCTTTTTATAAAGAAGATGCCATCAATGCAGAGCTATGAGATAGAAAAACGTTTTATATTAAATGAGGTTGGGGTTAATATAGGTTTTACTGCACATGGGGTTGAAGTAAAAAAGATTAAAAAATTCTTAAAGGAATACAATGAGTAGAAACGCAGTAGTAACTATAAGTGTATCTCATAAGTGGAATTGTCTTGGACAGACTACCACAGATACAATGGCTAATTATGCACGCAAGATTAAAGCTGACTTTGTGAATGTAAATAGCGTAGTTATACCCGGATTAGGTTGTAGGGAATATGAGAAATTTCAGCTATATGATTTATTGGGTGTATATGACAGGGTTTTATTATTAGACTTTGATGCTATGGTTGTTGAGGGTTGCCCTGACATATTCAAGGTAGTGCCTCAAGATAAGCTGGGAGTGGCAACACATCACTTGATAGGCAATAGAACACAAGACCCGATATATCAGTTTGGAGACACAATGACAGATTGGAACGCAGAATCAAATTATTGGGATTCAGGGGTTATAGTTGCATCGAAAATACATAGGGATTTGTTTGAGTATAATACACAGCCAAGATTGACAGGTTGCGCTTATGCAGAGGAGAGAACATTTAATTATAGGATTTACAAATACAAGACACAGGTTTATAATATAGGAAAGAGATTTCACTTTCAGCCGGGCAGAGATAAGATTTTAGATCCGTATATAATCCATTGGGCTGGTGGTGCAAGAGGGGGATTAAAAAATGTCATTGCAAAGGCAGAACAGATTAAGTGTGATACATTAAGTTATGATGAGTGGAAAAAAATAGGATATCCAAAACAATGGAGATAAATAGCGTATGAATAAAGAATTAGTTAGTAGATTTATGAGCAAGAAGCCTGAACTGGAGAAGATTTTTAGCAAGAAACACCCAGAGGAATACAAGGAAATTATTAAGTCTTTAGTAACTTTATTAAATACAGGTAATGAAAATGGAGATTTAGACCCTGAAAGAATACATGAAATTAATGATGGCGATTATCAGGGAACATTAGTCTATATTATTGCTGAAACAGGATATCAGCCTTCTAATTATTGGTATGTAAAGGTTTATTATGGCTCATGTTCAAGTTGTGATACTTTGTTGGGTATTTCGGATTATGAAGAAGGGTTGCCAAGTAAACAACAAATAAAAGAATATATGGAGCTTGCATTACATATAGTGCAGGGGTTAAAGAAAATGGATTAAGGAGATAACATGAGTGATATAACCATAATACAAGTAACACAGAACGACAAAGGATATAAGCTGAACTTTACAGTCAAGGATGCTGATGGTGAGGTTGTTAATTTAACAGGCAAGGCAATATCATTTCAGGTAGCAGAGAAAGTCACGTTTACAGAGAAGTTTGTAGGGGCTTGTGTGATAGTAAGTGCATCAGCAGGAACTTGCTCTTATCTAGTAGCGACAGGTAATTTTGACACAGTGAATAATTACTATGGATCATTACAGATGACAGATGGTGCTGATATACAAACAACAAGGCGTATAGAGATAGAAGTAATTGCGGAGCTGGCTACATGAGTATATTTTGGTTCTCAATAGGCGCAGGAATAGGAATGGTTGTATCGAGCATAGGACAATATTTTTTATTTCGTTGGATGTTTAAAAAGGGATGGTTATGACTGAATGGGAAAAGAAGTTATTAGACAATGTAAATGAAGTTATAAAGCATGGCTGGGGCAGATGTGAGATAGTTATTACAAATAATGGACTACGAAAACAATATAGTAAAACAATTACAGATGTAGATGATGAAAAACACTTGCAATCAT
>Ga0207997_1001792_pt1 | contig 11034 bp, 14 predicted proteins | sample AntAceMetag02UKN_FD_184777 | JGI IMG/M metagenome (GOLD analysis project Ga0207997, IMG submission 184777) | Saline lake microbial communities from Ace Lake, Antarctica - Antarctic Ace Lake Metagenome 02UKN (SPAdes) (version 2) | ecosystem: Environmental > Aquatic > Non-marine Saline and...
TTCATCCTGAACGATCCTGATAGCATTTACCAGCAAAACCTTAATATCAAATCGTATTGGCATATCCTTCTTCGGAACGCCTGCCCTGCGCATTTCAAGTTCAGCTTGGAATACTAAGTTATCCAGCGTTGCCATAGCTCTCTCTGATATGTTTCAGCTTCAATTCACGTTGCTCAAGACACCAGCCAGCCAGTTTCATGTCGCGGGTTTTATTGGCAGCCACTTGAGCAGTTGCTCCGAATACAACGATTTCCTGAAAATTGGGTATAACTGGTAAGTCCATATTACCGGACTCTTCGGCTTTCTTGATGTATTGAATAGAATATGCCTGATCGGTAGGTATTGTCGGGTAAGTATAGATCACTTCGGTCACTGCCGTTCTGTTTCCGCCCCATGTGAATAAGCGAGCTTCACTGGCACTATAAGCCACATTCCCTTCATAACCCTTCACGCTTTCAAGGTACTCGTCATTAACCTCGTCCCACGGCTGATTGTCTGATTTCAGTGTCAATATCTTGAGTACGGTTCCGGCAGCAAAGCCGTGATAATTGAGGTTTAATCCGGTGTAATCTGCATTGACAAGCAATGAACTGAATATAGTTTCTAACGCTTTCAGGTCATCGATGAACGCAGCCAGGACATCAGATTGAAGCGTCCTGATATTAACAACTACAGCAACTCTAATATCGTCATCTTCCCAGACATCAGTAGCATCGGATTTACCAAGCAGAAGCCGTCTGACCCTGAGTTTCAACCCTGTAAGCGTTTCTACAGCCATAGTTCACCGAACCAATCTCTAATTTATAATAAAGAGGGGCAGAAAGGAGCCCATCCACCCCCCTTAGAACTGTGTAAGATACCCTGCACATCCGACACAATTAAGATCGTAAGACTACGTTCCCCACAGGCAATTTGTCAAGACAAGCTCAACGCCATCCTCGCCTTCAATGGTTGTGTCATCCTTCTGAGCGAACCCCATGACCAAATGCTCTTCGCCAGCAGCCACTGTATCAAGTTCACCATCATTAGTGTCAGCTATCAATGGGTCACCTTCAGCCACGCCAGCAGTATCAGTGCGACCAAACGCACACACTCCCCTCACCTGAGCGAATCCGTATTTACCGAATTCGATTGTGGAGATTGCGATAGCGGCGCCGAGTTTGATGACAGCCAACGATGCGTTATTTGTCCCTTCAAACATAGCGTTAGCATCGGCTGCGCGGGTACACTGCATGATAACCTCGCCATCCAGAATGGACTGCTCGGTTGTACCATCATCAGCATAACAGGCATTCTTGTAGAAGACGTACTTATCGCCTCTGCGAGGATCGCCTTCAACGACCAATCCGAGAGGTACAAGCTCAGTATCGAATTGATCCGTCAACTGTCCTGGAATTACTTGTATCATTTAACTGTCTCCCACCCTTAATGCTGCACCTACGAGACGCGGGTTATCACACCACATATTCAGGTCAACTGTTACCTGTTTTACGCGTTCTAACGTGTCCTGTCCTTCTTTCCAACCGGTTTCCTGGAACCAGTAACCTTTACGTCCGATGATCCCCAGTGGCGGCTTGCCACGAAATGCAGGTTTCATGTTCAGGGCGTAAATGTGGTAATCTGGACAGTAAGAATCCCATATAATCGGAATTCCTTCGTAATACAGGTATTCAAACCCAAGGCTACCAACCTTCGCCTGTTGAATTTCCTGTTTACCACGAAGAACTTCCTTGTAAGTATTGAAAATCGACTTACTTGTAATCAGGTTAGTTGGACGATACTTACCACCGCCAATCGTGCATCCATCAACAAGGTTCTGGAGGACATAAACGATATAATCCGTTGTGTCCGTCCGATCCAGCAAATCGGCTGCAGGATGAGAAACACTGTCTCGATATGAATTCCAGAACGTGTGCGTAGCATCAGATTCAAGCCCCATCCACTCACGGTTGATGCCACCATAGTTAGTGCCACCAGCTCGCCTTCCACAGAGCTGACCAAGCCCGTTCATGCCGCTGAAATGATCAGAGGTAGAGAGCATCATTGCGTCATAGTTGAATATTCCTTCGGCGATCAATTCCTTGACATCAGCCCAAACTTCTTCATACTTGGTACTCATCAGATTAAGCTTTGCTTCAGGTCCGCGAGCCTCAATAGCCTCGCCCATTGATATATCTACACTGCCGTAATATCGCCCGAAGTCTTGCAGAACAGCCGTTTTTGTACGTGTCGGCTGAATTTTAACGGGTTGGTAATCACGATGACTACCACGAGCGTCTATTCTCGCAATCCGCACAACACGTTCGATTTTCTTTCCACCTTCAAAGAATCCGCTCTTTGCAGCCGGAGTGCTTTTTCCTGACACAGCCGTATTGCCATCATTCATGAGTAAAGCCATAGTTGGTGACGAATCACCAATCGTATCGACTAACCCCTTAATGATTTTGTTGCGAACTACAGTTTGAAGATCAGAGCTATACAACCACTCGAAGCCCATAATAGAGTCCCCCTATTAAATTCTTATGGGTTCCGTTAATGTCCTCAAATGGATGATAGACAATAACGGTTCCCCCCCATACAGAGCTTCCAATGGCGCTCTGTGAACCGTTTATTTCAGACTATAACTCGTTAAACTTCTCGCCAAGATTGCGTTTCGCTGCCTCGACGATAGACCCCGACCAATCACCCTCGCCGGTACCCTTACGACCTTTGCCTTTACCACCTTCGAGATCGTTGGCAGCGCCCTTCTTTCCTATCCGCGCCAGCTCAATCGTCACAGCCTCTTTAACTTTGGCGTCGAAGTTCGTCTTTAGACCGTCATACTGAAGCGTGTTGTGTACAGCCTCAAGCATGGAGCCGAAGTTATCAGGATTGAAGTCGTATCCGAGTTCATTCATCTTTTTAATCGTAGCTCCGATATTGAACCCGGGTATTTCTTGGGCTGCCACACTTGCAACCTGTTGCATGAAATCCTTCGACTGCATTTCATTAACTAAATCCTGAACACTAATTTCCTCCTCATCATCCTTCGGTTTCGGAAACTTGATATCCTTGAATGTGGTCTTACCAGATGACTTATCGTCGGACTTATCGTCGGATTTGTCATCTGAGCTATCATCTGATTTGTCGTCAGATTTGTCGTCGGACTTATCGTCGGATTTGTCATCTGAGCTGTCATCAGATTTGTCGTCTGATTTATCATCTGACTTATCGTCTGATTTGTCATCCGAGCTGTCATCTGATTTGTCGTCGGATCCACCTCCGCTATCATCATCATCAGGCGACAGACAATAATGTAGCCAGGGATATAGTAGCGTTTTCATCGCTTATTCCCCTTCATGCTGATCCTTTTCCCATCACATGCAGCATCAGGACAGAACCATGACTTGTCGATAGTATCTTCATCCATGTCCTTGCCACACTCCGGACAGAGCGGGGGATGTTCTTCAATGTATGTCCTGTAAAGAGTTGTGCTAAGTTCAACCGCAGCATCACGGTTATTAGTGATACCTATTCCATTTTTAAACAGAACCTTCGCTCCGCGCCTTCGAGCAAGCACTTCACCTTCACATGCGACATGAGGTGTATCACTTGTTTGACCGCACACTTCAAACCACGGCTTCTGATAATTGATGTCCTTGAAAGTGCGAATCATGTGCTCATGCTTGCCTTTCGACAGCGACTTCGTTTTCTGAATCTGTTCGAGTTTAGCTTCGGCGTTCTCAAGCCCATCCTCGGCACTTATCATAGCATTTTCAGCAACTTCGCGAGCTCTATTCGCCTCTCTAAGCTGCGCCTGTAACTTCTTTACCGGATCTGTTTCAGGCGGCTTTTCGTTTTCCGTTACCACTGGATTGCTCCTTTGATTGATTGTTCTTTGACTGCATCGCTGCCGATGCTATCTGTGCAGCGACTTCCTTATCCTTTATTCCGGCTAATGCTTGTTGCTCCGCTTCCATTTGCTCACGGGCAGCCTCTTCAGCACTCAAGCGTAATGCACGGAATTGATTAACCAAACCTTTATCGTCAGAATACCCAAGCGCAAGTTCACCAACGCCAGATATTTCGGATTTCCCATCCAGATTAGCCGCCGCTTCAAGCAGCGCTATTGCTTCTTCAACAGACATCTTCCGACTAACTTCAACACTGAACATTGCTTCACGAGTCTCAGCCGGATCATATTCAACAAACTTATCATCAGGTTTATCCCAATCAACCTCACTGTTGGCTAACCACATCCTGCCGTTATATTCACTGTCGAAGTCCTGTGCGATCAGCGCCAGACCTTCAAACAGATCGATAAATCCATTATTGACATTCTTAGCAAGCTCGATAAATCGGCTACTTGCCTTCGATTGTAATTGGCTGATGGCAGTTCCCGCAGTGACACCTGTTGGCTGTCTGCCAGAGATAACATCAGCAGCCCCGCCTCCCTGCTCGTTAATCTTCAGATACCCGGACAACATAGTCCACGCTTCATTAGCGATCAATGGAGGTTGGTGAGTATAAATATGCTTACGTATATCATCAACTTTTCCATCAATTTCCGCAACAAACCCCGGCTTATTAGTAAATATATCCTTTAATCCTATTTGCTTTGTAAAAATCTTCCACGGATTATTATTATACCGCCAGTTATCATGCGTTTGATTAAGTACATCATTGATCAAGTCTTGAATATCGGTACGGAAGAACACCTCTGACATCCCCCATAATCCGCCCATTTCATGACACTGCACCTGTATGAAGGGGAATCTATCTGTTTTCTGGTATAACTTTACATGCGGGTTCTTAATATCATTCAGGACATGCACGTCAGGGTTGCGTTCACTCTTCTCTGTGTCATCCCGATAAAGTGTAACCCCACCCGAACTGGCACTCACGCCGATAGTTACAACCCTTCCTTCAGGGTACACCAACTCACCCTTTTCATCCTCAGTCATATCACGATACCACATTTCGATCCGCATTACCTTATCAGCTTTGTCAAAACGATTGTCGCTCTGTGAAGCATTTCCGACATCATATACACGTTGAGGATCACCATCAGGATCACCAACAGGGTTATTGATGACGTGCATAGTATCTGTTCTACCACTGCTTTGATTGTCGGGCGGTCCTATATTTCTCTCATACTCATCACTGCCGTCAATCTGTCCGGTTCCAGGCTTAACCTTATCAGCAGCCTTACCCCTGAACATCCGTTTCGTCTCTGCCACATCACCCATCACGACATCAGCAATCCACTTCGCATTATCGAAGTCACCGGCACTGCTTGTATCAAAGACAATCCTACGATTATCCAACAGACGTGCACGGATATCCCCCTTACCATCACGCAGATCATTATTGAACACCAGCTTGAAGTGTGCTACACCATCGAACAGAAGGTTATTGACCAAAGCCCCACTATTCTTAGCCCGAAGCTTGCTCTCATTCCATGCGTTGGTCGTCCTGAGATTAAGTTTCTCGGCCGCCTCATAGTGTTGAGGCTCAGTAGGATGCAGGTTCGGATCTACAAGTCCATTCTTAATAATCGGTTTGATGTTCTGAATGTCCGAAAACACCACGTTCATATTAGCATTCGTCAACCCCTTCGGACGCTTAGGGCGAGCTTCACCGCGATAATACTTCCAGTTACGGTTAGATTCTTCGTAAAACGGAACAAACTTTGGATAAGCCTTCAGGAAGAGGGCATATACAGACAACGCCAACTCCTTCTCAGCTTCAGGAGGTGGCAGCTTGCCTTCACGCTCAATTATTGTAGCGAGTTCTGATGCGTTGAAATCATCTTCACCGCTATCGAGGAAGTCTTTAATCTTCTTCAAAAACCCACTTGCTATTGTCTTAAGCGACATTAATTTCTCCGAGGTGAATACTTACTCTCCGCCAAATCTACACGCTGTTTATCAACCAAGTAAACCATGTCATACGGCTTCACGTCCGATAACTCCGGTCATTCCGATCAAGTTAAACATTCCATCAGAAACCCTGTAATCGTCAGTATGTGGCATCACGGAAGGCATTAGGGCTTTGCCCGCCTGTCTTTGGTTGCGGTGCGATTCTCGTCACACATAACATATATCTCTTCAGTGGCACTGATCTTAAATAACCACTTGCCATTATCGGTCTTTATTGAACCATAATTGTGTCGTCTATCCTTCTTGCGCTCATTTTCGACCATTCCAAGAGTCAGACCATCACTGACAGTCAGTCTTTGAAACATCGTTTTCTTCGGTTCACCAGCATAATAACGCACACCGCCCATTTCAATACAATTATCCGGCAATGAATCGTCAAGTGTTGAGGATTTCATAGTTTCCGAATTAACCCTGAAGAGGATTTCATACGCGGAATTGCAGGGTTTCCGTCTTTAACTATGAAATCCTCTTCAGGGTTAATAGTTAAATCATGACCAAAAAGGCTTATTATCTTAACCTTCGGATCTGGTTTCACCATACAAAATCGAGGATACGACCACCAATTATGTCTTAATTTGCCACCATTGACATACAGTGGCTCCGATAAGTCAATAGAAATCCATCCTTCTGGCAACGTATCACACTCTGGATGATAGCGATACAGCTTCCCATCCGGCGACACACACATTCGTTCATTTTCAAAACCCATCTTTAGCTCCTTTAGGTTTATCCAACTCTCCAATCTTCAACTTCCTGATCCCGATACATCTCGCTTTCTTTTTCCAGTATTGACTTACGCCTCGGCTTCTTCGGACGTTTGGTAGAGATGTAATCCATTATGAAATATCTTAATGCATCGCAACAATGGTCATCAACTTCAAGCGGTTCTTCAGGGGCATTCTTCTTACCTTCATCATTCGGATTTAGTTGTTTCCATTGATAATTCGGTAACTCTTCAATCGTATGCGAACAGTTCCTCGTAAAATAGATGCCCGGAACATCATGATACTCACCATCCTTACCTCGATACGCCCCGCCAGCGCGTCCCATCTCCCCCGGCTTATATGGATGAGGCTGATCCCAATCTATTCGCAGATGCGCTTTGACACGTTGAATACCGGGAGACCGTTTCCGTTTGTTACCCGGACTGATTGCTATTCCTGCATCCCAGTATTCCTCTTCAAGTGCCGTGCCGGTCGTCGCTGTTATGTTCATTACCGAAGGATCGCCGATAATCTCATCCTGCCTGCCGTCTTTATTGAAGACACCGTGTTTCCTTAACTCCTCAGCATAGAACGGAGCAAGCTTCTGTCGGTTATAAATCTCATCAAAGACAATCAGGTTACCATCATAGTCAATCGCAAATCTCAAGAATACCGAAGGATTAACCAAACCAAAGTCAGCTCCCCATCCAGCAATCATATTCGGATCAAAGCTCATCGGATCAATGACATGCACCTGCTCATTAAACTCTTCATATATCTGACCCTGGAACACATCGAAGCTGCCGTAAACGAACCGCTTAACCCAATCTTCACTATGGTTCTTCAATAGGTTTGGTACGAAATCATCAGGCAAATGAGGATTGTCCATCGTGGCAGCAATCCACATGATGAAGTCAGCGTCGTTAATGAAATCCCTGTAATACTTACGCCAGATCCAATTATGCCCTGCCGGATTGCCTACCGTACCAACCCAATGCGGACAATCACCAAAGCGAATACGTGCATCGAACTCTTCGAAGGCTGCTGACGATATTTCCTCTGCCTGGTCAATCCCAGCAAAGCTGAGGTTCATTGACCGGACATTCTCTATTGCCCTATCACCATCGAGGTAAATAAATGTCAAATCAGAGCCATTCTTGAGCCTCAGATAGTTTGACTGCTTATTCCAATAGGCAATATCAGGATGTTTACGCGCATTCTCAGCGCTTACGCCAAGCAACTTAAAGAACTCTTTCCGAGTCGTTCTATCAAGCTGAACATTGGTATTTCTGCAAAGAGCGCCCGATGAACCGGGATATTCATACAGATGTTTAAGTGCTTTTACGCACAGTGATGTAGTTTTTGCATTCCCATACCCGCCGAAGTACGACGGAAACCGTTTATCAGTCTGGATAAAGGCGTTAGCTTTCGCCATCCCCCTGAAATCCGTTGTAAACTTAGGACTATATCCGGTTGCTTCCACATCCCCCCACCTCGATCAATCTGAAATAATGTTATCGAATCGCGACAAGCTTGCGACTAATCACCTTCTCAAGGTCATCGTCCATAATTTCCTCAATCTTCACACCCGGAACAAAGGTCACAGCTTCAGCGACCGATTGAGAATTAACAAGAGTAACACCGTCATTATTCAACTGCTGTGTAGTTACCTGCACAACACAGCCAACGCCCGGAATTTCCATTGCCTTAGTTGACTTCATCCAGCCCTCTTCTTCCGAAGATGCTTTGGATAATAACTTGAACATATTACCATCACCCCAGATTACGAGGTCTTTGACATTGTCTTTCGCTTGACTTGCTGTGGTATTTCCTAATGTCTTCATGTTATGACTCCTTTAATTGTTACGGTTGCAGTAGCCGGGACCATTGCCGGAAGACCTGCAAGTCTGCGATCAACAGCCCCAAACTACTAACGATTCTGTGTGGGGAGAGTGGAGTAAAGCAGCACGCTCCCCCTATTGTTAAATTTCTTCGTAAAGATTTGGAAATTCATCCTTTTTGCATGGATAAAAATGAACGCCATCCTTTTCAGCCAATACCCAATCACCGATCTCTACAAATACCTCTTGATCATTATGGATTGTCTTAATAACCAGACCGCCTGCACCTTTGCTGTGATCAATAAGGAATCCTTCGCCTGATGTTTCTATATAACTATCAACATCGCCGGTTATGAAATCGTGCATTTCGCGCTGGTTAGTCCCTAACCACTGTAGGGCATCAACTTCACCTGATTTCTTTCTAAACCTTGCCATCAATCAACCCCTTTGTTTTTATCTCCTATACTGCTGCAATTGAAGCACCTTCGGACAGTGCTATACCATTTACTTGCAGTGTTGGTCCAACACCAGTAATTGCAACCGTATTGGTGTATAATTCTACAACATCACCAGTTGTAATATCGTGGTTAAGTTCTGCATACGCCACCGCACCCGGCACAGCATCGCCTATCGTAAAATCCGAACTATCAGCATTTAGAAATGGAACATTAACCTTAAAATCCTCAGTGTAAACTCTTAAGAAAATCTTTTCACCAACCACCCATGTAGGAGCAGTTTCTCCTATCTGCAATGTTGCCTTTGTAAGTCTTATTGACCCAACACACGCACCACTCATGATCGTTCCACCAGTAGAATGCGCATGTTCAATCCCTCCCGTTCCGACAAGGGGTTTAGCACTAGCCACAGTGAACCCTACCGGCGCGCCGACACGGCTGCCAAGATGACCGTTGATGAGTTGCTTGATGTACCCCCGGAACGTACCAGTGGCTGTTGGCACTCCAGTCGCAGCCGCTTCAGCAATAAGACCCATGAAGTCCATGATAGACTCACCGGTTGCAAACAACGAAGCCGCGCTTTCTGGCACTAATGCTCGCGGTATCAGGTATCCCTCGTCACCAATTACAGGAGCTCCAGACATTGTAGGAACCGTACACCTACCGGTTGATCCAACAAAGGCAGTGATGTCATAAGCCAGTGAATTGTTGTTTGTCGTCGCCGTCCAAAGGACACACCAACGACCATTGAATGTATCATTTGAAATCCCGATAAGGCTTTTGCAACTGAATGTCGTAGTAGATAAGTCACCAGTTACCCTGATCGGCAAACCTACACCGAGCAGACCATCGGACATCGAAGCGATACGTGACTTCTCAATCAATATAATCTGATCGAGATCAGCATACGCAGCGCCGATTGAATCAGTGGTTACGATACCACCGACACTTGTAAAGTCTGTTATCTGCGCAAATGCACCTGCTGTGATATTTGTTGCCGAGAATACCCACGCCACGAAGTTATCGTTGAAGAAGTCATCGGGATATTTCGACAAATCGCTATCACCGAACTGTGTTTGTCCTGATAGATTATCTGCGTCAACGGTACATGGTATCGCTCCCATCACCAACATTCCAAGCTTGTTAAGCTGAAGCTCCCTTCCTCCCATGTAACCGACTAACGGATTACTTGACCATGACATACTACCCCCTAAATGTTATAGTTGTTAATGATTATCACCCTTTGCAACTTCCGGATCGACCGGATGAAGTATGAATGCAACGGGTTGAATCGTTCCTAAGTCTCCGAGATCAATTTCTGCTGTTGGATAGAGTCCAAGTAGTTTGCTGATTTCCTGATTGATTGCCAGGGCGCGCTGTAGGAATGCAGGATTGCCAGGCTGATTAGGGTCTGGTTTGAATTCTTCGTTAAGTAATCTTGATGATTCATAGCCCTTCACAGCCCTAACATACAGCGAGCGCAGCTCAACTAATCGTTTACGCAGTGAAGCTTTCTTATCCCCGATAGCTTCCTTCATCAAATCAGTTTCAATTCTCTTCAATGCCTTGCAAATAGCAGGTTGACTGACCCCAAGTATCTCAGCGCATTCCTGTTGAGTCTTCACTTCAGAAAAATACAAGTGCCGTAACTCCAGCCTGCGTATTCTATTCATCACTGTTTTTTGCACATTATTACCAGAAGACATTGTTATTCACCTTGATTATAACTTGGATCGAGTTTCCTCAATTCTTCGAGCTTCTCCTGCTCTACCATCCATTCATCATCCTGCGTCACGCCGGTTGCTTTGCTACCCTGCTTCCGCTTTGGGAAGATACTACATTCAGGCTTTGCAGTATCGTCATCGCATGGCAGTTCATAGCCACGCTTTCGCCACAACACCAACGAGGATCCAATCACCGCTGTCGAAACCGCGATGATACATAGCGCTACTATTGCAATGATTTCGGTAATCACTTCGATTCCTTGACATAAAAAAACCCGACGGCATTTCTGCCTTTCGGGTTAAATTAACAACGGTAATTCTGATTTGTCAATACTTCACCGTTACCAAACGTTATGAAACGTTGTATATCTTTGAGATTATTTCATTCT
>Ga0207997_1001794_pt1 | contig 11027 bp, 20 predicted proteins | sample AntAceMetag02UKN_FD_184777 | JGI IMG/M metagenome (GOLD analysis project Ga0207997, IMG submission 184777) | Saline lake microbial communities from Ace Lake, Antarctica - Antarctic Ace Lake Metagenome 02UKN (SPAdes) (version 2) | ecosystem: Environmental > Aquatic > Non-marine Saline and...
CCATCATCCTTATCTTGCATCTCAAAAACTATTCTTGTTTTGTTCTTCCTATTTGAATTAATCCACTCAACTAATTCTTTATTAATTTGTTCTGATGTTTTTTCCATTTTATTTAGATACCCCATCCTTTAGGGTGTGGGAGTATTTCATTTTTGATTATAAAGAAGAGTCCTTAACAATTTCAAATAAATCGGACTCTTCAATTATTTTCTTCTGTTTTTTAGTTATCTTTGTTTTGTAAAACACTGCATTCAAATCAGCTCCACTCAAATTAGCTTCACACAAATTAGCTCCTATCAAATTAGCTTCCCTCAAATCAGCTCTCCTCAAATTAGCTCTCCTCAAATTAGCTCCTTCTCAATCGCCTTTTCAACAGCTTCCTTTATGTTTTCTGCTTCACATTCATAAATAACTTCATCAGTGTATCTATTTTTTATTTGTATTTTATTTTTTGTCATTTTGTTAGTTCTTCCCCTGCGAGTTTGTCACATTTATCTGCATGTTCTTGTCTTGTTATTTGTTTTAACATTAACAATCTATCCAAAGCATCTCTTTTCTTAATAAATTCTTTTACATCTGAGACTTTTATAACATGATAACCTTTACTATCATGAACTGTGATACTCTCTTCTTCTAAAAATGTTTTCTTGCTTAAATCAAATTCTTTCTTATTCATTTTTTTTCCAGTTAATTTTTAATAAGTTTATTCTAAATTCGTCTGGTAATTGCTCTAATAACGCACGTATCAAAAAATCTATTCTATCATGAACTTCTGCCATTGCTTGTTCTAATCTTTCTATTCTTTCTTTCTCTTTCATTTTTGTTTCTCCTCGCAATTTCTGCAAATCCATTCACCATCTTTTTTATCCATATCATCAATAGGGAACTCCAGATTACAATAAAAACACTCAGCATTAACCTGTAGATACGTCTTATTTTGCTCATTTAATGCCTTCTCATCTATTTTTTTCATATCTCTATCATCCCGTTCAACTTCATACAAATAATCTGAATCTACATTCATTTTATAATCCTCCCAAAGAGAGCAAGGGGTCGCTCTCTTTAAGATTTGTCGTTTCGAGAAAGTTTTGGAAACTATGAGAATATGAGCCAAATTGCTCACCTCTAAATTTAAACTTAAATCCGTTTGCCCAATAAACAAACAATCTGTAATTTTGTTCTTCGTTCATTTTAGTGCCTCCATAAGAAGCGTATCCCAACCTTCAAATGTTGGTTCTGTTTGAAGAAAAACCTTCTTATCTTTAAATACAAATCTGTATTTAAATCCTTCTTCATATTCGAACTCCACATATCCTTTTACAAATCTAGCTAAAGTTTTTAAAAACCTAACTAATTCTCTTCCTAGCGAAAGATATCCATACACTTTTCCTTCGTCCCATTTTTCAAATTCTACACCTTCTTCTGTGATTACATTGTCTACATTTTTGTAATCCCCAATCTTTTTGATTGCTTGTACACCTTCAGGGTCAGTTACCTCAATCTCCTGCTGTTGAAACGTGCTATACATTCCCATTTTATTCAACCACCTCTAACTTGATAGTCAAGTTTAACTTTCCTGTCTTTGGGTTTTGATTTATTACAATCTTTCCATTCACCTCAACTTCCTTAAATTCATTTTCTTTTGTTTCCATTTTTTTGTTTTTCTTTTTTGAATCTTTTTTGATTCATTTAGTTATATATATTAACATTTATATACTTATAAAGGTTTTTATATTATAATATATATATTTTAATATACATATCTTTATAAAGGGTAATTTTGCTATATTTCTATATAAGTTTGGTTTGTTTTTCATTTTATCCTATATATTATATATTTTTTTATATACTCTTTCATTTTATTTAAATTAATATTAAAATATATATAGGATATATATGTTATATACTTTTTATGAGAACAAATTATAAATAGTATGTAATAAACCAGAACTCACCTATATATCTTATATTTAAATAGTTCTTCCTCCTTTTTTTTCTCTTCTAACATCTGTTCTTTTTTTAATACAATAAACTTATTCTTATAATATTTTACACACTCAGATATTGGTTTAAATAGAATGTGCCAATTTGTCCCAACAGAAAAAAATCTCTTTCTAGTCATTTCATAAATTATTCTTTTATCAATAGATAATTTTTTAGAATTGCACTCTCTACATAATAACCACAAATTATTTTTATCCCAAATATAATTAGGTCCACCAACCTTAACTGGAATAATATGGTCTAGAGTTGAATTTTCTATTCTTGATATTTGTTTTTTACATTTTTCACATATCAATCCGTTCTCTTTAATAAGTTTCTTTTTATATTGATAAAAACTAAAATCAAAATTTTTTCTACTTAAACTAAGCCATTTTTCCATTATATTATTCTTTAAAGTCCATGTATTGGTAATGGACTTACTATTTTAACATTCCTTACTCCAAACACATTATCTTTGTTTGAGTTGAATTTTCCATATCTGCAATATCTTCTAATATCCAAAGCAAACTTTCTTTGAGTTTCAGTAACTGATATATTATTAATTGTACAAAATTCTTCATATTTATCATATAACTCTGCATTAGAAGTCCAATAACCAGTGTCATTCATCAAACATTCATTACAATACTTAGCAACTGAACTAACCTCACCTAACATTATTCTTCTATTTTCTTCCCAATCTCTGCGATATGAAAAAAATCCTTTTTTCTTTAATCTATCAAATCCATCCAATGACCAATTCAATAATCCTGACATTTCATTACTAGTAATAAGTTTATGAATTATTTGAGTATCTGTATTAGAATTTTCTTTTGCAAAAACATTTTCAAAGTCAAAAATCATCCATCTATCCCAATAAGCTTCATCATCAATATCAGTCTTAATTGCTGGTATTTTATTACAAGCAAAACTCAACTTAGAAAAGTTTTGAAAATCAAAACCATCACCAAACTTAATTTCTGCTCTTATCGGACTTCTTCCAGTAATTTGTTTAAATGTGCCAGCGTCTGTAATATCCTTTTCTGATAAGTCGTCACAAATATTTGAATGTTTATTATATAAAGGAACAACTTGCCACTTGCCTTGAGCCAATAATTGCAAACTAACACTGCTACAATTTTCATGACCAATAAAGTTTTTTATAAGATTCATAAATGTAGTTTTCCCTGTATCTGGAATGCCTCTAAAGATTGTTGCTTTCTTTATAAAATATTCTCTATATAATTGATAACCAAACCATTCTTGAATACATTTTATATCTTCTTCAATCAGTACGTCATTAAAAAAACTAAAAATATTATCGCAAGTCGCTTCTGGAACATAGTCAATTGGAATCTTGCTTGTAAATTTATACTTCTCTGAATGTTCATAGAGTTTTCTTGTAGCTAAATTCAACACACCATTGTTCACACATATAAGATTATTATTAGAACATCCTAAATCTTTTCTATTTATTTTTGTCATCCTTTCAATCTTATTTTTAATCTCAGTTATTGTATATGTCTTTGATGCTGAACTAAGAATCTTTTCTGCTTCTTGCTCTATAATATCTTTTCCTTTCTCAACAAAGATGCCGTCCGAATAAACATAAATTTCATTATTCTTTTTTCCAGGAATTGTTTTAAAAGTGTATTGAGTTAGAAGATATAAAGCAATCACATCACATATTTCAGCATGTGGCCTTTTCATAAGTAGCATCTGTTTGATTTTATTATTCATATTTATGCTCCCTCTATATAGAGTCTAAAGAATAAACAAAGTCGTTCTTAAGGATTTTTTTATAAATTATTTTATTATTTATTAACCAATTTAAAGCATCACCAAGTCCTTCTTCAATTCTAGTTAAAAATTTTAAGGTTGCTAACTTAATAGGATAATCACAATCTTTTAATACAAATATTATTCTTGATAACTGTCTTGTAGTCGCTATCTGCTCCATCTTATCACCATTTTTATAATAATTCTATAACTTTATCATTTATAAATATTATTGTTTTTAAAAATTGATTTCTTTTAATAAGTATTTATATACTCTAATATATATATATGACTATATAAACATTTAAAAAGGGTCAAAATATATATATTTATGGTAAACGAACACAAGTTGAAGAAGATTGGTGACAGCAAATTTCTTCTCGTACCTTTTGAGTTTGTAAAAGTATATGACTTAGATAAGTTTATATATTTATGTGAGGTAGAAAATAATGGAAAAAGAATTGTTTTTTCCAGGATGAGAGAAGATGATACCATCAAAGAGCAAGAAGAATCAGAAAAATAAAATTTCAATACAATTGAAAGGAGGTACAAAATGAATATACAAGAATATCTTAAAAAATTTTCAGAAAAGCTTTCGTTAACAGAAGAAGAAGTTAAGGAAGAATTTGACAACTTTCTTCAAGAAGAAAAAGATATTCATGAAAATTTATCTTCAGAGCAACAAGACCAAAGAGCTTTGCAAAGACTAGCATTATATTATAAGAGACAACTTCGTTCTCCAGCAGTTGGTTTTGAAGGCATTATTATTGGTGCTTCGGATTGTATTGATATATTAGCTAAACAAAGAAAGGAAGCAAATGAACTTTACAAAACTGACCCCATGACTGCAATTAGTCAAGGACTAACAGATGAAGAAGGAACTCCTTTAGATACGAGAGAAACGTGGAAAAATGGTAAGCATAATAATCAATTTGGAAAACCATTATCAGAACATAACTTTCTAAGAAATGTTTTTGGTATCGCAGTGTTGAATTCAAAAACAAACAGCGATGGTAAGCCAAGACTTTTCCAGATGACTTTATCAGGACAAAAAGCTCAAAATGAAACATTACCTTTATTTAAACCAGTAAAATTTATGGCAATTAAAAAGGAAGAAACAGATAATGAGTTTAAGTTGAATGCTTCACAATTTACTAATTTTACAATTAATGAAAAGTTAGAGTTGCCAGAATATAGGTCCTTGATTGATAATCATGTTGGACTAATTAAGTTAACAGAATTAGAATCATATCATACAACTAATAAAGATGACTTTAATAGAATAGCAGTAGTTGAAGGAGATGTATCATTAATGAATTTAGAACCAACATCAGTAGGCAGCAGAATATTAGTATTAGACGATGTTGAAGCTTCGTTAGAAGACCTAGATTCTAAGAGTGTTACATGTTGGATTCCATCAAGAATAAATCTTGATTTTGCAGAAGGTTCTAAAGTATTAGTTGTTGGAAGAACATCTCAGGGAAAGAAAAGAGATAGTAACGGCAATCCTACAGATGAGCCAGGAGACATATCTCTAAACGTGTTTGGGATTTATGCATTACCAGAATACAAAATTTCAGTTCCCGAAGAAGTTGAACAAATTACTGAAGATAAGTTAAACATAGAATAAAATGGCAGAAGAAGAACAAACATTTCTCGAACCTCAGGAAGCAGTTGAGAAAGAGAAAGAAGAAGAAACAGAAGAAGACGCGGAATAAGGATATAATTTAAATTTTTATTTTTTCCTTATTTTTTTATAATCAAAACTCACCAATTCCCCTTAGAGTATAAAGGTAGGGGTCATAATCAAAAAATGAAAGAAGTAATATATAAAAAACACGAGAATAGAATTCCAATAAAAAGTTGGGTAACTGGATTAGAAGACGGAGCACTTGCACAAGCAAATAATATTTCTAATCTTCCATTTGTGTATAAACATGTTGCATTAATGCCTGATTGTCATCAAGGATATGGAATGCCGATTGGCGGAGTTATAGCAGCAGATGGATATGTTATTCCAAATGCAGTAGGAGTTGATATTGGATGTGGTATGTGTGCTGTTAAAACAAATATAAAAATTGGAGATTTCAAAACAGAAACCCTTAAAGAAATTATGGGAGAAATTAGAAAGCAAATTCCAGTTGGATTTAATCACAATAAAGAAGAATGTAGTATATCTGAAATGCCTTCATTAGAAAATAAACCAAATATGATAATAATTGAAAAAGAATATAAATCAGCAAGATACCAATTAGGAACTCTTGGAGGAGGAAATCATTTTATAGAAATACAAAAGGGAGATGATGGATTTGTTTGGATAATGCTACATTCTGGCAGTAGAAATATAGGATTGAAAGTTGCTAAACATTACAATAACCTAGCAAATGAAATTAATAGAAAGTTTTATTCTGAGGTGATTAAAGAAAAAGAGTTAGCATTCTTACCGATAGACAGTGAAGAAGGGAAAAATTATTTAGAAGAAATGAATTATTGTTTAGAATTTGCTTATGCTAATAGATTAAAAATGATGAATAAAATAAAAGATATTTTTAGTAAAAAAGTTTGCGAGGTAATTTTTGAAGAAATGATAAATATTCATCATAACTATGCTTCTATAGAAAATCATTTTGGAGAAAATGTAATGGTTCATAGAAAAGGAGCGACTAAAGCAACAGAAGGTTTAATTGGAATAATCCCAGGAAGTCAAGGAACTGCAAGTTATATTGTTGAAGGATTAGGAAATCCAGAAAGCTTTCAATCATGTAGTCATGGAGCAGGAAGAAAAATGGGCAGAAGAGATGCTTGCCAGAGATTAAACTTAGCAGAAGAAAAGAAAAAACTAGACGATAAAGGAATTGTTCATGGAATAAGATGCGTTAACGATTTAGATGAAGCAGCCGGAGCATATAAAGACATAGATGTTGTAATGGAAAATCAGAAAGATTTAGTAAAAATATTAGTTAAATTAGAACCATTGGGAGTAATAAAAGGATAAAATGACATGGGAAGATAAAGCAGTAAATAAAGAAGAACCAAAAGTAGTGAAGCCAATAGAATTCAAAACTTTAAAAGATGCTAAAGTAGACAGAGGAATAAAAATACTTTCTTATGGAAACTACAACACAGGTAAAACCCATTTTGCACTATCCTCTGATGAGCCAATATTTATAATTGATACAGAAAATGGAGCAGCACCACTAGCAGACAAATTTCCAAATGCAAAAGTAATTAATATTGCAAATATGGGAACAGATAACATTGATGAAAAAGATGAAGTAACTAATTTTGAGAATTATCAAAATGCAGTAAATCATATAGTAAACTTACCAGATGCTGAAGTAGGAACAGTTATTATAGATTCAATAAGTGACATTTGGGATTGGGCACAAGCATACGGAAAAGTTAAGGTTTTTAAAATAAAAGTTGAAGACAGATTAAACCAGCAATGGGATTGGGGAGTTATAAATAAATTGTATTTGAAACCACTTCAAAGATTAATTAATAAAAATTGTAATTTAATAGTTACAGCAAGAGAAGCAGAAGCATATGATGGACCAGGAAAACCATCTGGAAGATATACTCCTAAATGTCAAAAGAAAACACCATATTGGGTAGACATAGTATTATATCATCAAATGAGATTTATAAATAAACAAATTCAGTTTCATGCTAAGGTAGAAAAGTGTCGGCAGAAAGGCGAATTAGCAGGAACATCTATTGATAATCCAAACTTAAATAAAATAAAAGAATTGATAAAATAAAATTATATAATATACTATAAGTAAATTTAAATTAACCAAATGTATAACTATAAGAGAGGAAAGTGCATTGTTTGTGGAAAAAGAACATCGCACAGAAATAATGATGGACTTTTTGCTTGTACAACATGTGATACGATGGGATTAGAAGATACTTTAAATTTTGAGCAAACAATATCGAATAAAAGTGTAAATTTAAATATTAGACATGAGAATAGTCAAAACAAAATAGATATAATTTGTTTTGGAGATTGGCATTATGGTGATATGTCGTGTAATGTTGCAGCAGTTAAAAATCAAATAGAGTGGATAAAAAATAATTCTAGAGCTAGAGTAATTTTAATGGGTGACATATTAAATTGTGGAACTAAAAAAAGTATTGGTGCAGGAACATTTCAAGACAACAGAAATCCTCAACAACAATATGATGATGTTATTGAAATGTTAAAACCGATTAAAGATAAACTTTATGGTGTACATATTGGAAATCATGAACAAAGAATTTTAAATGAAACAGGAATTAATTTATCGAAAATGATGGCAAAAGAATTAAATACTAAATATTTAGGATATTCTTCTTTTCATTCAATAAAAGTTGGAGAAATTAATTATAGTTTTTTTACAACCCACGGCTCGAGTGGAGCAACATTACCACATACTAAAATTAAAAGATGTTTAGATTTGGCTGCATTCATTGATGCAGATATTTATTGTATGGGTCATGTACATGCATTACAAGTTTTAGCACAAGAATATAAAAAAATTAATTTGAAAAATAAAGTTGTACAAAAAGATAAAAAATATTTTGTCTTAACAGGACACTATTTACAATATGAAGACAGCTATGCAGATATGAAATCAATGAGACCTTCAAAACAAGGGTGTGCAAGAATTAGACTAGATGGTTTAAAAAAAGATATTCACGTCTCTGTTTAAAATGGCAACTGCATCTAAAATGCCAAAAGTTCAAATAGACATTCCTGAAATTTATCCTAATTTAAATCATATTTTTGGTGTACCAAAAGACTTTGTAAAAGACTTCTTAATGCATATGGAAATGGCAGGTGCGTTTTATCATATGGGGGTAGAACCAGATAAAACTTTTTTAATTTATGGGCCACCAGGAAACGGAAAAAGTATGGCTATGAAAGTCATAAATAATGAAGCTAACAAGAAAGTTTCCTTGGTAGATAGATTAGATAGTAGTAAATTTAATTTAGTTTCTATGGCTTATGATATTGGAAAATATGGAACAGCATATGTTAATGAAGGCAGTAGAATCATACAACAATTCTTTAATTTTTCATATAGGTTAGCGCAAACAAAACAAGTGTTATTAGTTTTAGATGAATGTGATGCTTTATTTAGAAGTAGGACTTCTGCAATACAAACACACTCTGAGGATATGAAAAACTTAGAAACATTAATGAAGAATTTACAAACGGCTCACGATACAGAAAATTTATATGTTGCATTAATGACTAATTTAGATGAAATTTTAGATAAAGCAGCTATTAGGTCTGGAAGAATAGATAAAAAAATTAAATTTGACCTACCAGATGAAGAACAAAGACAAAATGCTTTTAACAGAGAAATAAATCAAGTTAATAGAAGTGTCGACTATAAAGTTATAAGAAAATATAGTGTAGAGCAATTAGCAGAAAATTCTGAAGGATTAAATTATGCAGACATTCACAACACTGTACATGCCTCAGTAAAAAGAAGGATAGAAGAAATATTTAATGATAATACTACCAAGATATATATTAGTCCATACATTACAAAAAAATATTTATTACAATCTATAGAGGATATAAAACCTAAAGATAAAACTAAAATAGGATTTTAAAATGACTAAATCAAATAGAAAAAGATTGGAAGAAAGACTTCAGGCGAACATGAACTGCATAACTCCAATAAAGTTAGCAAAAGATAAAGAGAGTGTTTATCTACATTATTGTGCTTACTTCAGACACTCCGGAGTGATTGGTAATAAGAAAGCAGAGATATGTCAAGAAAGAGAATGTAATCATTACTTTAAGTTCAGACCTGAAGAAAATATGAAATGAAAGACAAATTAGTTGCTGTAAAATGGTTTGATGCATGTGAAAAAAATATAGATGATGATATGCTAGAAGCAATTTACAAATTAGAAGATGGAACAGAACTTTTTGCAATAAATACTACTTATGGAAGAATAATAAAAAAGTTAGAAAGTTGTACAGTTGTTATGACAGAAGATTCTACTTCGGATAAAGATGTTACTATAATTCCTAATTCTTTAATAATCAGTATAAAATAAAAAAACGAAAAAGAATTGCTCACCATGATAAGTAATAACAATCCTTTTTCTTCTATTTGCTACCTTTAAAGGCAACACACGTATCTCCAAAATATAAAACAATTATTCCCACTAAGTTAACTTTTATGAATTCTATAGTTTATAAACATTTATATACTGTAGTATATATATTAAAAAATAAAAACATTTATAAACTAATTTAAATTAAGATATATATAAAAGATGGTAGACAAAGAAAGACAAACGTTATTAGGTGAATTTTTTTCTATAGAAAATGAAAGGCAATCTACTTTGGAGGAATTTTGGAATGAAGATTGAAAAAAAATATATTGAGATTCCATTTGATATAATTAAAAATTTAATAATAGAACCATGTATTAAATTAACTTCTCAAGGATTGTTTATTAAAGCATTTGATGAAAGCAATGCAGTTATGTGTTTATTCCAATTACCAAAAGAAAAGTTTATTGAATATGAATTTGAAAAGGAACAAAATTTTAAAATAAGTTCTGAACTTTTTACAAAAATATTAAAACGAATCAAATCAAAAGAAATAAATTTAAATTTCAAAGATGAAAAATTAATAATTGGAGATGGTAAAAAAGAATATTCTATTGCAGTAATGTGGGACGAAGAAGTTGAAAGAGATGTGCCTCAATTAGATTTCAATTCAAATTTTAAAATTGAATGTTCTAAACTAAAAGATTTATTTTTAGATGCCGAAATTGTTACAGATAATATACAAATTGAAACAAAAGAAAAGATAATTTGTTCTGGTGGTGAATTAAATAAGTTTAATGAAGAGGTTGAATGTATAGTTACTGGAGAAGCAAAAGCAAGGTATGGTTTAGAATATCTTAATAAGTTTATGAATGCATCAAAGTATTTTAAAGACGTTTTATTTGAATTTAGTTCTGATAGTCCTTGTAAATTAAGTTTTAATGGAGATGTTGATATTCAATTTATATTGGCTGCAAGAGTTGATATGATTAATTCTTGATAAAATTTTAAAAGAGAAAATGAAAAAACTTTGTGTATTAGATATAGAAACTACATCACTAAACATAGAAGAAGCAAAGATAAAATTTATAGGAATTCTTGACTTACAAACAAACAAATATCAGATTATAAATTATAAAAATCAAAATATAAACGAAATTTTAAAACAATATGATTTTATAATAACATTCAATGGTGAAGCTTTT
>Ga0207997_1001795_pt1 | contig 11025 bp, 15 predicted proteins | sample AntAceMetag02UKN_FD_184777 | JGI IMG/M metagenome (GOLD analysis project Ga0207997, IMG submission 184777) | Saline lake microbial communities from Ace Lake, Antarctica - Antarctic Ace Lake Metagenome 02UKN (SPAdes) (version 2) | ecosystem: Environmental > Aquatic > Non-marine Saline and...
AACCTTGACTAGAAACGTTGTCCGACGTTTCTTTTTATTTACCCACTAACTTATAATATGGAAGATTTTATAATATTACGAGAAAATGTAATAAAAAATACATGGTACGGTGATCAAATGCTAAAAAGTGTTTTTCTTGAACTTCTTTTGCTATGTAATCATGAACCTGTTGAATTTAATGGAAAGAAAATAGCAAAAGGGCAAATAATAATTGACATAGAGTCAATGGAATCTCTTTTAAATATCCCGATAGGAAATATAGATATTTCATTAAACCAGTTAGCGGTGCTAGGTGAAATTACTATTGAAGAGGGTGATGAACCAATTATTACAATTAACAATTTTAACCAATATATATATGTGTAAAATAACAGAAAAATATACACCACTTTTCAAGGCAATAAAAGCAGTATTTGAAGCTGATAATGCTTTGAGTTTATATGATTGTACTATCGGTCCACTAGGTGATTTAAAAGATAGTATTGAAGAATTATTCTATGCAATAGAAGATGGTTTTTTAGATGAATTAGGTGTACCAAAAGACAATTATGAAGATCTGAAAAAGGAATATGGGTTGGATGATAAAGAACTTAAAGAAAGTGACGAATTTATAAATAAATTAACAAATAGGGATTGGGTTTTTGAATATTTTTATGATTACTATACTGATAGAATATTCTTAGAAGAAATGTTCGATAAAATTAAAAAAGAAGCTATATTATAACAAACTAACTATGAAAATAATTAATACAGAACTGTACAAGAAAAATGTTTTAAGAATTTTAGAAGAGGTAGGTAAACCTATATGGGTATCAGATTTAAAACTTAAATATGGTATGCCATGTGTTTCCCTAAACAGTAAAAGCAAAAAATCTCCTACTCAAAAAGCATTAAAAGAACTTGAACGTGAAGGAAAAGTTGTGTTTTTAGTACCTAGATATGCTGTTGAAAATACTACTAGACCAAGAAGGAAAATATCGTTACCTATAAACAAGCAAGTTAAAAGAACCTACGAGATCAGACTTCTTAATAAGATAGTAGAACTAGAAAAAGAAATATCAATATTAAAGAAAACTTTAAACAATTAATTATGGAAATAAATATTTTAGGTGATGGTGTTTATTGGACTATCAACAAACATTTAGTAAAACAAATAGGTATTGAAGCATCATTACTTTTAACGGATTTAATTGGTAAACATAATTACTTTTTAAAACACAAACAAATAACTGAAGATGGGTATTTTTTTAATACAGTAGAAAATATAGAAAAAGACACAACTTTAACCAAATATAAGCAATCTGAATCTATTAAAATTTTAGAAGAAAAAAACCTAATTTCAACAAAATTAATTGGTATTCCTGCAAAAAGACATTTTTGTATAAATATCGACGTTTTGCTAGTACTTATGCGTGTCCAACAAGAAGTCAAAAAACCCGACAACAAGAAGTCAAAAAACCAGACATGTATTAATAAGAATAAAGTTAATAAGAATAAGAAATATCAATATTAAAGAAAACTTTAAACAACTAATTATGAGTGATCAAATTATTGGAGGTGCAACTTTATGGGCGCGACACACAATTGAAAGTGAAATATTTTTAAACAAACCAGATAAGTGGTTTAAAATATGGTTTTATTTAGCTAATAGAGTCAATTATAAAGATACTAAACATTATAAACGTGGAGAATGTTTTTTAGATTATAAAAAAATAATGGACAAAATTGGCTGTACAAAAGGGGTTGTAGACCATTTCTTTAGGTGGGCAAAATCACGCGACATGATAAGGACTAGAAAAGCGACACGTGGTATGTATGTAGAAATCGTTAGCTATAACCGATATCAGACACTTGATAACTATTATATTGATGTCAAAAGCGACACAGAATCTACAGTTCACGCGACAGACACGCGACAGACACGCGACACTATAGTAGAAGAAAGAGATAATAATAAGAAATATATATCTAAAGATATATATAAAGAAAATTTTAAATCGCAGAAACCAATTATCTCAAATAACTGTGAAACGGAATACAAAGATAACTGTGAAAATTGTTCCGAAGAAATCACCCCCCCCAGTTCCGTACCACCCCCCCCTAAAAATAAGTTCGATGAGTTTTATAAATTATATCCTCGAAAGGTTGGAAAGGGTAATGCTGTCAAAGCTTGGAAGAAAATAAAAAATCCAGATGAGGTAATAGCCGGCTTAAAAGCACAACTGTTTTCGTTATCACAACTTGAAACACAATTTATTCCACATCCTGCATCATGGTTAAACGCGGATAGGTGGGAAGATGAAGTAGACAAAACACATCTACTACAACACGATGGAAACAATGGAATGATAAGAGAATTATATGAGATGATGCTAGAGGACATGGAAAGTGATATGATTCCAATAGAATTTAAACAAAAATATAAAACACCTCTAAATACAACAATGAGAATTAAATGGATATATGCAATTACGAATTTAACTGGGGATGAAAAACTAGCAGAAACATATTACAAAAAATATAACCAAGCAGATTTAATACTATGATAAAAAAGTTTCTTCAAACATTCAAAGATAGTTACATTCAAAACTTTGATGATAGAAAATTTTGGAAAGATAAACCTGTATTTAATTTCAATGAGAGGGATTGTTTCCCAATGGTAGAGTTTTTTAAGCACGATCAAGATGAAAGAAACAGGCAAGGTGTAGGAATTTTTTTTACACCAAATCCATGTAAGGGTGGTAGGGCAAAAGAAAACGTTACAAGTATTGAATGGGTGTTTACAGAAATAGATGATGGAAGTAAGGCGGAACAAATGAAAAGAATAGAGAGTGCTAGTAAGAAACCAACAATGATAATCGAAAGCTTGGCTGGATATCATTTATTTTGGAAATGTCATTGTACAGATAATCAATTTGAGGAAATAGAAAAGGGTCTTGTTTATTTCTTCAATGGAGATCCTGCCTGTAAAGATAAATCACGAGTGTTTAGATTCCCAAATATGTATCATAACAAATTTCCGAATGCACCATTTAAAATAAAACTATTAGAATTAAATGATGGGTCTTTTAATCCTGGTGAAATGCTAACTGCTTTTCCTGAACCAAGTAAAAAATGGAAAATGGAGTTTGGAGAAGAAAATGATGATGTATTAAAAAATATTCCAATCAAACAGGTTCTTGATAAATTCAATGCTCAATACAATCGTAAAAATGAATTATTAGAAAACGGAGAGGTCACAAGTGCAGTAATAAATGTAAAAGAAAATTATATCAACAGATTCTCCGGTAAACCTCCTTGCGGTTCAAATATTGATGTTGTTAAATATTATCTAGAAACTGATAATTATGTTGAAGCTGCCAAATGGTTGAGAGAAACATTTAATTTAAAAAAAAGCATAACAATAACTGACACTAAAGAAAGTGTTACAGATAAAGAATGGAGAGCAACATGGGGAACTTATGGGCTAGACCACAAGTTTGGATTATTACGTCAGGGAAAGTTTTGTATATTTGGTGGTTATCAATTTAGTGGTAAGACTACATATTGTTTTGATATGGCGATGAAACAATCTAGACAAGGTCACAAGGTTTTATTTATAACTGTTGAGATGAGTACGGAGGATATGTTAGACAATATAGCAAGGAATTATGCAGGTATTGAAGTAGCAGAAGAATATGATATTGCTGTTCCAAAAGAAAAACTGGTTGCTTATGAAAATAAGATTAAAGAATTAAAAGCACTTCAAGGAATAAAACTAATGGGTCTTAGGGAAAATATGAAGAAACCAAGTGTCGAGGATATCTTCACTAAGTCAGAAGACTATGACATTATTTATGTTGATAATCTTGGAGATATAGCCGGAGAAGTGGGTCAATCAGAGAATGATAAATACGATAATATTATTCACAAACTAAAGGCATATACAGGAAAAACAAAAAAGCTGATGTTTATAATTCATCATATTAGGAAACCACAAAGGGGATATGTTAAACCAACAATCCATGATTTAAGGGGTTCAGGTAAAATAGCTGACGGTGGAGATTACGTTGTTATTATAACTAGAAACCCTGATCCAGAGCTAGACCCTCCATATAAATATTTATCAGAATTACTTCTTGAGAAAGTTCGTGGATATGATAAGGCTGTAGGAGAGGTTTATTTCAATAGGGGAACATTCCAAGACGAAGTTCCAGGTACTCCATCGGCATATATTAAAGAAATATTTAAAACTTGATATAAAACAAAGCGTGTGTAATAATAATAGTACGATTCGTCACACGTTAACTGACGACAGAACTGTTAGCATTAATTTGCTAATAATAAAAGCGTTACGTTTTTTCGCAAAAAACATATTTTTATTTATATAATTTTTATTATTATGTCTATGTCACCCGCAAGCAGAGGTTGGACTACAATTGAAATTCCTACTAAAACTACTACTGCATATGTTCAAGGAGGTTTTGTTTATAATGACGGAACAGATAATGTTCCTGTAACAACTGGAACTCAAGGAAACATCATCGGTATCATGAAAGAGGATAAAGATGTAGCTACAACTGGAACTGCCTCAATGTCTGTACTAATACCTACAAGCATCGCTTGTACTTTTAAATCATTAGTTACAGGTACATTGACCAAAGCGATGGAAGGAGATCAATTCGATTTCGCTTCTGACGTTGCCATTGCACAAGGAACATCAACTTATGATGCAGTAACACTTGTGAAATTTATAGATGCCACTCATGGTGTCTTCAAACTGAACTACACATTTGGTGTAGAAAACTAATATTTTATTAATGTCAAATTATTATGTCAAATCCAACTTCTGAAATCTCATTGTTAACGTTTTCAAAGTTTGCTGATACAACAGAAAGACGCTTTATGGAAGGACCATCATTGGTATCTGACCTAGAGTCTGTTAAATCTCTGTATATGGTAGAAAGCATTCCAAACGGAACAGGAGATCGCCGAGTATACGATGAAATTGACGGTGAAACTTATGCTAAATATAAAGCAGAAGGTGCTGATGCCGCAAAAACTAACGTAGTACAAGGCTGGAACAAAACCATGACTAATCGTCGTTTCGCCGCAGAAATCGATATCACACTAGAAGCTAGAACTTACGGTAAGAATCAAGAGATTCTTAGAAAATTAACATCTCTTGCAACTTTCATTCCTCAAAGAATGGCACTTGACCTTACTCATCGTTTTACTTTTGCAACTGCAACTAGTTATACTGATATGGATGGTGAAACTGTTGATACGTCAATGGGTTCTACTACATCAACGGCTTTAGTTGATTCAACACAAGACTTAACAGGGTCTTCAACTACTTATTCAACTGTTATCACAGGTAACCCAGCATTCTCTCAAGGAGGATTAGAGGTTGCTTTAGGTCAAGCAAATACACAAATTCTTACTAACTTCGCAGAACGCAGAGTTATGGATTTTAACACAATCGTTACTGGAGATGATCCAGCTACTATTCGTCAAGTACGTCAACTTATGAAAAGTATGTCAGACGTTTCTGTTAACAATCCAGGCATTGTTAATGTTTATGAAGGTACATACAAACATGTAGTACTTCCAAGACTAGCAACAACTGCAACTGGTGCTTATGATTCTACAAAATCTAAATACTGGTTCTTAATTGCATCTGGAGAGTTAGAAGCACATTTAGGTGTTTGGGAAGCTGCTAATCTTAAAAAACCAGCAACAGGTAATAACGGAGAAGACATCCATAACGATAACTGGACTTTCGGTACTCGTGGTGGATATGGAATCTGTATTGTTGTTGCTAGAGGTTGTTTAGCCTCAACTGGTCTTGGGGCATGATTATAATATTTGTCAAGTATGAAACTATCTAAGTTATGTAAACATTGTGGGGATAAGTTTTACAAAAAATCTACCTGTTCTAATAAGGACTGGGAGAATAAGAGTAAATATTGTTCAGTAGAATGTTCACGATTAAACACTTGTTTCAATAAAGGTATTACCCCTTGGTCAAAGAGTCAGAAAGGCGTTCATTTATCGCCAAAGTCTGAATTTAAAAAGGGGATGACACCTTGGAACAAAGGACTAAAAGGTTATCGTGCTGGCAAATTAAATAATCATTGGAAAGGTGGAATCACACCGATTCATGAAAAGATACGAAAATCACCTGAATATATTGGATGGAGGAATAGCGTTTATGAAAGAGATGATTATACCTGTCAAAAGTGTAATCAACGAGGTGGAGTACTAAATGCACATCATATTAAGGAGTTCTGTAATTATAAACATCTTAGGATGACTTTAGAAAACGGAATCACTTTATGTGAAAAGTGTCATAAGATTCTCCACAATAAATCTTTCAAAGCTCATCTCAATCAATTTCAAGTGCAACGTGTTCTACTAATGAAAGAGGTAACACCTTACCTAACTTATCAGAAAATCGCAGATATGTTTAATGTTACAGTTCATGTAATAAAAGACATTATGCGTGGTCGATCCTACAAGTGGGTCGGAGCTTAAACTTTAATTCAATTATATTCTTATGACTTTGAGGTCGGTGGTGGAGAATATAAATACAAACAACATATATTATGAGTTATAATCAAAATGCTGGATATGGGCAAGCTTTACTAAATATGGTGGCTCAACAAGTGCCTGCATTCGGTAGAGTTTTTGTTGTAATGAACTCATCTAATACAGATGAAGAAAATTACACACGTATCCAAGACATATTCCCACCAGATCCAAATGGTCAGGTGAGATTTTTCACAAGCCTTTCAGATGCTTACGATGCTGCTGAAAGCAATAACAACGATGTTATTTTATTAGATGCTAATTCAAGTCATACACTTGCAAATGGTATAGCTTGGTCAAAAAATAGAATACACGTTATAGGTATGGATGGTGGAGATCGCCTAATACAACAAGGTGCTAAAGTTCAATCTACTGATGGAGCTGGAGATGCTTATGTTATCAAAGTAACAGGTGTTAGAAACTCTTTCAGAAATGTTAAATTCATACAAGCAGACACAGATGCTGCCGCTCTTACAGTATTGCAAGAAGGTGGTGAAGGAACTCTTTATAAAAACTGTTCTTTTGTATTTGGTGTTGCTGATAATTTAGACGGTACTACTGCTCACGAGGTCTTAGCTGGTTCTGATTCAGGAACTTACATTAATTGTTGCTTTGGTAACGATACACTTCTTACTTCTGCTGCTCGGTCTGTATTCCATATTGATCAAGTAACTTCAAGTCAAGAGTTCAAATCTAATATTCTTAGAGATTGTATCTTCCAAATTTCATCTTCAAGTGCTACTGCTACATTCATAGCGACTGCTGCCGCTGGTGATATTTTATTTAGTAATCTATTTGAAAACTGCTCAATGGTAGCTTCTATAGATTCTGCTGGTGGTGCTGCACTTACTCGTGCTGTAATATCTTCAAATGGAATTACCAAAGGAACTTTAAACTTTAAAGATTGTGCTGTGCTTGGTGCTACTGACTTTGGTACTAATGGTACTAATAATGATGGTATCTTAGTTTACGGTGCAGTTTGTACTGGAACAGACATTGTTGGTATTGCTCCAACAGCTACTTAATCCCAATATAATGGCTAATATTAAAAAATCTGCTCCTAAAGCAGTAAAACCAAAGGTTGAGGAAATTAAACTTCCAGTTGAGGAAGTTAAAATTCCAAAAGAAACTATTAAGGTTGTAAAAGAAACTGTAAAAGAACCTGAAATTAAACCTGTTACAAGCATTCGTGTTTGTGGACAAGATATTGAAGGTAAGGTTGTTGGAAACTCATTTGTAACTGACAGCGGAGTAACTTATGCACTTCCTGAATAATTTTAGCTAGGGGGCTTTCCGAGCCTCCTAATCTGTAATTATTAACTAATATAATATGCAAAAAACTAATTTAGTAACTCTAATTGATTCTGCTGTTGCAGATACAAATAGCTCTGCTATGCTGGTAGAAGATTTTGATACAATCATAATCCAATACTCTGCTTGGGGTGGTACTACTACAGCCACAACTTTAGTCGTAGGTTCAATTTCAGATACAGCTCCTGTATTTTCTACTGCTGCATCTGCTACTAACCATTACGACAATATAGATATTATAGATATGGAAGACGGTTCTTCAATAGATGGAGATACTGGAATCGTATCTGCTGCCGCTCATTTCAGTCAGTATGAAGTGAATGTATCTGGACTTAGATGGCTTGGTCTAAAATTAGACTGGACTGCTGGAACAGTTACTATTAAGGCTCAAGGAAAAAACTATAATGCTGTTTAAAAGTGTCAATGGAAATCCTCAAAAAGAGAGATGAGATTATAGAATTAGATAAACTTATAAAGGCTAAAAAAGCCGAGATTAAAGCAGAACAGGCAAAGTTAGTACAAATATCTGAATCAGAGATAAAGGATAAGTTACAAGATGAAATTGAACAACTTTCACTTAAACTTAAAAAGGAAACAGATGAATACTTTGAACAAGAAAATAATAATAAGATTAAATTAAATAGTATTACAAAAGAATGTAATAAGAAACATAATGAGCTTAAAGATATTAATCAAGAATATAAATTAACAATAGGAAGATTAATTAATCGAACTAAAGAAATTAATGAAAAAATTAAACAAGCTAATAAAATTCTTATGACAACTGAAGATGATACATCATCATTAAAAATAAAGAATAAAGAATTATTAAAAGAAATAACAGAACTTAAAAAAGAACTTAAACAGAAAACATTAAAAAATAGTAATCTTGAAAAAATAGTAAGTAAGAATAAAGAGAAGGTTGAAGATTCTAAAAAGCAAAGAGTTCAATCAGAATCGGAACAATTAACATCAAAGAAAAATTTAGATGAAATTAATGAAGAAATAAGGGTTGGTGCTGAAAAAATAGAGAAACAAAAATATGTGTTACTTACGCTCCTAGCTCGTGAAGAAAAGGTAAATGATATGGCAAAGAGAATAAAAAAACATTATTTAAAAGCCGGAATTACAATTAATGATTTATAATTAACTAAATATAAAATGGCTGATAAAACAACAAAAGTTGGAATAGTCGATACAGGAGCAGTTCCAGTAAGTCCTGCATCAGAAGAAACACTTCTAGCAATAGCTGGACTTGTTATTGATGCTTATGACTATATGAATCTTTCTTATACTGGTAGTAATCTTACTGGTGTGGTTTATAAGTCAGGCGGATCAAGTGGAACAACCGTTGCTACCCTTGTTTTAACTTATGATGGTAGTGACAATTTACTAACTGTAACTAAAACATAATGGCTAAAAAATTAATTTTTAATCCTTTTACGGGCAAGCTTGACTGGGTAAGTGAAGAAAATGAAAACCTATGGGATCGTACAGATACTAACTTAAATCCACATACAGCAGGTGATGATGTTGGTTCAACAGGAACTAGGATAAATAAGGTGTGGGCAACTGATTTAGAAGTAACAAATGCTATTACAGGAGATATTACTGGAAATTCAGGAACTGTAACAAACGGAGTTTACACAACTGATTTTCCACTTAATCAAAATACAACAGGAACTGCAAGTAACTTATCAGGTACTCCTGCTTTACCAAATGGAGTAACAGCAACAACACAAAGTTCTGCTGATAATTCAACTAAACTTGCCACTACACAATATGTAGAAAGTGCAGTAAGTGCATCAGGTGGTGGAGATGTAACAAAAGTAGGAACTCCTGTAAATGACCAATTGGGTGTATGGACAGGAGATGGAACAATAGAGGGTGTTGCAGGTTTAACTTATGATGGAACTAATTTAACAGCATCAGAAACAATACACGCTGATATTAATGGTAATTCTGCAACGGTAACAAATGGGGTTTATACATCTGACTTTCCTTTAAATCAAGATACTACTGGTACATCAGCAGATGCAACAATATTAGAAACTGCAAGAACAATAGGGGGTGTATCGTTTAATGGGTCTGCAAACATTGACCTACCAGGTGTAAATACAAGTGGTAATCAAGATACTTCAGGAAAAGCTGATACAGCAGGTAACGCTGATACAGTAACAACAAATGCAAATTTAACAGGAGTAGTAACTTCAACAGGTAATGCAACTGCAATAGCAGATAAAGCAATAGCTGTTGCTAAACTCGCAGATGGTACAGATGGGGAATTAATAACTTGGGATGCTTCAGGAGTGGTAGATACAGTAGCAGTAGGTACAGCAAATCAAGTTTTAACAAGTAATGGTGTTGGTGCTGCTCCAACTTTTCAAGACACAAGTGGAGATGGAGATTTATTAGCAGATGGTACAATACCTTTAACTGCTGATTGGGATGCTGGCTCACATAAAATTACAGCAGAACAACTTGAAAGTGATATAGCAACTGGTACAGCTCCTTTGGTTGTGGCTAGTACAACAGAGGTTGCAAACCTAAAATCAGCAACGGTTGGAACTATAACAGGTTTAGCTCCTGATACAGCAACAACTCAAGCTACTCAAGCTAGTATTACTACTTGTGCTAATTTAACAACTGTAGGAACTATAGGAACAGGAACTTGGCAAGGTACTGATGTAGGTATTGCTTATGGTGGTACAGGTTCAAGTACATTAGCAGGTGCAAGTATTCCAACTTATACAAGTACAAATACCTTCACAAATAAGAGAATAACATCAAGAATTAAAACTTTTACTTCAGATGCAACTCCTGATATAGATTCAGACGATTATGATGCAGTAACAATTACTGCATTAGCAGTAGCAATTACAGATGTAAATGTAACAGGAACACCTACTAACTTTCAAAAGCTAATATTCAGAATAAAAGACAATGCAACTATAAGAGCAATAGCTTGGGGGTCAGACTTCGAGGACGCAGGAAAAGCTTTACCAATTACTACTGTAGCTAGCAAACTACTAACAGTGGCATTTATTTACAATACCGTCACATCTAAATGGGGATGTGTAGGGGTAGCTAACGAAACATAATATGGATAATATAAAAAAAGCAGATAAAATCATAGAAGATTAC
>Ga0207997_1001797_pt1 | contig 11007 bp, 15 predicted proteins | sample AntAceMetag02UKN_FD_184777 | JGI IMG/M metagenome (GOLD analysis project Ga0207997, IMG submission 184777) | Saline lake microbial communities from Ace Lake, Antarctica - Antarctic Ace Lake Metagenome 02UKN (SPAdes) (version 2) | ecosystem: Environmental > Aquatic > Non-marine Saline and...
GACTGCTCCTCTATGCCAGGCTGTCGCGGCCGGCCCTGTTCCGCGGCGTGGGCGGCTCGGGCCGCCCGGATGCACTCGCAGAGATCCATTTCCCCGCGACCGGAGTTGTCTTGATCGGTATCGTATGGGGAGTTCTCGATATGCCCTGGGTAGCAATCGTGCCGCTCGTCTTCATGGGTGCAGGGGATGCCGTGACCGGGATCATCCGGAGTGCCGTCTACAAAAGAGAGGTCAAGGGGAACTGGGGGAGCGTGGGGATGCTCGTCACCTGTACGCTGGTGGCGGTGTGCTTTATCGAGCCGGTATGGGTCGGGCTGGTGGGTGCGGTGGTGGCCACACTGGCAGAGAAGTTCACCGTCACCAGTCGCTTCATCGACGACAACCTGACTATCCCATTGCTGAGCGGGCTGGTGATGACGCTCTTTGCACACATTGCTTAGATAGGGAGGGAAACCATGGCAGCATCAAAACTCAAGGCACATCTGTGGACTCTGGGAAGGTTCTTCGCACTGCCCTTCTTCGGGGTCACTCTGCTCTGCGGCGCGGTAATTGCCGGCGGCAGCCTGGGGGACATCAACGTCTGGATAGGGTTTCTGGCTGTAACATTCATCATGGCCGGTGGCCACTCATTCAACACCCTGCTCGATACCGAGTGGACCAAGCTGGACAAGCCTGACCCAATAGCAGGCCCATTCGTTACCGGCGGTTCTACCCCCGGTGTCAGCGCCTCCAAGGGGTATGCTGCCGGCACCAACGTCATCAACAGCGGGATACTTACCGCGAGGGAGGTACTGGCTAACGCGCTCACCTGGTATGCTATCGGCACAATCTTCCTGGCGATACTCGCAGCGCGAACTACCCCGATGGTATTTATACCGGGTGTGGCCGGCATGCTGATCACGTTCTGGTACAGCATGAGTAAGTTTACCACCTGGAGCCATGAGCTGGCGCTTGCTGCAGGGACTCTGATAGCCGCCGTCATGGGGGCACTGAGCACCGGTACCGGGGAGTGGGTCAATGCGTTACTGGTCTCGTTACCGATAGGTCTTATCTTCTCCTTCGCCGGCCTGGCTCTCGACGAATACCCCGATGCAGAAGCGAACCTGAAGAAGGGTGTCAAAAGTCTCCCGTACAAGGTATGGGAGTATGGCTTTGACCTCTCGACTTACATGCTGGCCTGGTTCATATTTGCCTACATGGTGCAGACGTTTTTTATCTCCGTCAACATTCTGGCGCCGCTCACGGGGCTGACCTTTATCCTGGTGCCGCCTCTTGTCGGGTTGTGCGTCTACCTGAAGGGTGCATACGATCGTCCTGCAGAGTTCAGGAAGCTCGCGCTGGCAATTGTTATAGTTGGCGCCTTCTACCCGGTGCTGTTGCTTGCCGGGCAGATAGCGGGAGGTTGACCGTGGACCAACCGCAAATAATCTCGATAGGCTACACGGTACCGGAATGCAGCTACAGCCAGCAGGAAATCTTTAGCGCATTAAGGTATCCCTCGAAGTACAGGAGGATTTTTACCGGCGGCGGCATTGAGAAGCGCCACTTCTCCGTACCTCTGGAGGAACTGATGTCACTCAGCTGGCAGCAGCAGCAGGACCGGTACATTGAGCAGGCGACAATGCTGTCAGAAAAAGCAGCCCGCCTGTGCCTCGAGGGCCGGGACCCGGCCGACATCGGGTGTCTCGTTTTCTGCAGCTGCACCGGTTTCGCCCCGGGGCCGACCATCGCGCACTACCTGGCCCAGCGCCTCGGTTTACCGCCAACCGTTTACTTTGCCAATATCATCGGGCAGGGGTGCGAAAGCGGATTTCCCGGGCTGAAGCGGGCTGCCGACTTTACTATCGCGAACAGTAAGCAGGCGCTTGTAGTCAACTGCGAGCTGGCATCGCTGACATACTTCCCGGAGCCGCTGACTGGGGACGAACGCATTCCCGACCCGGAGAACCACTGGGAGCTGCTCAGGTCAAATTCGCTCTTCGGCGACGCCGCGGCCGCGGTCCTGGTCGGCTCCGACGATGATTGGCGGCACCCCCTCATTATTCACACCGAAACACACACCAATTTTGATTACCTTGGCGACCTCGGATATACCTGGCGCGACGGCAGATTGAGAGTCTTGTTATCACGGAGGGTACCCGAACTCGCCCCCAAGGTGGTAGGGCCGGCGGTATTAAGGGCACTCGCGTATTTGGGTATGCCCATTGAAAGTATCGACTGGTGGGTCATTCACGCCGCCGGCGATACCGTGCTCGACAACATCAGGGATGCACTGGGCCTGGACGAAGACCAGATAGCGCTGTCGAGGGAGACAATGAGCCGGTACGGAAACACCAGCTCTACATCCGTCGGGATCACCGGCAAGCGTTTGATGGAGGAAAATATCAAGCCGCACGATACTGTGGCCATGCTCAGTGTTGGACCCGGAATGACCGGCGGCTGTACTATTCTGCAGTTCGGAGGCAAATAATGGCAGTTATAATTACTGGCGGCTCGGGTTTCATTGGGACGGCTCTCACCGACCGAATGCTGGAGGCGGGACACCGCGTATACTCCCTGTCTCGTCATCCTCCCGAAGCGAGGGAGGGGATCGTGCCCCTCAAGGGCGATATAACCAAGCCGAACCTCGGTCTTGAGGATGTGCCCGGTGACATAACCAGGTGCTACCACCTTGCCGGTATACACAGCCTGCGTATCAAGGACAAAGGAAGTGATGGTTCGATATTCGAGATGAATGTAGAAGGCACCAGGAACGTGCTCGCCTTCTGCAGCCGGTACGGCATTCCGCACCTGCTGTTCGCATCGACGGCATACACGTGGGGTATGAATCCGTACGGCAACAGCAAGATATTGAATGAGAATGACATCGAGGGGTGGGCTGCCGAGCAGGGGAAGAAGGTCACGATATTCAAACCGTCGATCGTGATGGGAACGCCCCAGAAGCCGTATCCGGGGCACTTCCTCAAGTTTGTCAACGGCGTGATAGCGATACACAAGAGGGCAGAGCTGGTGAGAAGAAAGATCGAAGGTGTCCTGCGCCTGCCGGTCATCGAGCCGGTGTTCCGGATACAGGGCAACCCGGACGGCCTGCTCAACCTGGTAGCGATAGACGCGGTAGCCGACAGCATGGCCGACATCAGCAGAGAAGGAACCTTCTGGCTGACCAACCCAGCCCCCCCCACTCTCGAACAGCTTTCTGGGTGGATCGGTGAATTCATCATGCTCGATATGAAGTTCATCCAGGACGAGTTCAAGTCTACCCCGATAGAGGCAGCGTTTGACAAACTCGTCACGCCGTTCAAGCCGTACCTCAACGGGCACCAGTTCCCCAGCAGTCTTGACGACCACCCCCCCATAGACAAGGAATTCATCCAGGAGACCATCAGGCAGACAATCCTTCGTGCATCTTGACATCTTCACCCTTTTAGGTATAATCTTGGCCGAGGGGGGGAATGTATCATGGTTTTCGACCGATTGGAAAAAGCATTGGGCCTTCCAAAGCTCACCGAGGTAACCAAAACGCTGGAGAGTTTCCCCGACGAAAAGCGCCTGAAGGCAATCAAGGGCGTGCTTCTCGTGGCAGAGAGGGTTTCCAAGACTGCTCCGGAACTTGACCAGGTGGCTATGCTCATCCGGGAGATCAACTCTATGGAACTTGACAAGATGGTGCAACTCGAGAAGATGCTCAAGCGGGTGGAGAAGGTCATGAAGCTGGCGCCAAAAGAGGTAATAGACTTCCTCAGCAGCTTGAATACGGAATAATCATGATACCTCCAGCCGCACTGGCCATTATATTTGCCGTTGGAGGTACGGCTGCTGCCGCCACCTATACGGTATACGACTTTGTCGAGAAATCACGCGGCCACCTCACGCTATCGGATCTCAGACCGGCACTGCCCTTTGAGGGCTTACCGCTTCCGGTTTTCATCTATAAGAAGCCAGAGGTATTGGAGAATTTTAGGGGGGGATAATTATGGCAGGACCACGTACAGAAACAGAAAGAAGATCAGCCCACGAAAGGATTTTCGGCAAAGGTTCGACACCCCCGACTGAAAGGTTAGGCAGGGGACAGACGGCGAATAACCTTATGCCGATGCCACCGGAACAGGGACCGCCACTGCCAAGGGGCTTAAAATTGAGATGGCCTTGGGTAAAGGGGTAACCCTATGCCAAGACACGCAACAAGAACAAGTTTCCGGCGAGGGCAACACTCCTCTCTATCTACTGAGTTTAAGAAGGGAATTATTCCTTGGAATAAGGGGCAACCAGGGCATTCAATTACAAGTAAAAGATTACCCCCCTTCACTAAAGAGCAAGTTACTCAGTTATACTGGGAGGGAAAACTCTGTCAAAATGAAATAGGCTTGAGATTAGGCGTCAGTAGAAAAGCTATACGTTATTGGATGCAACAATGGGGCATTCCTCGTCGCTCAAAGGGGCTTTTTACTACTGGCTTTCAACATCATTGCTGGCAGGGTGGCAGAGTAGATAACGGACGCGGCTATATCTCAGTATGGGTCTCTTGTGACAGCCCCTTCTTTCCTATGGCCAAGAAAACCAGTGCTACTACGGGCTATATTGCGGAACATCGTTTAGTAATGGCAAAACATTTAGGACGCTGTCTTCAATCATGGGAGTTAGTTCATCATAGAGGGATAAGGTATAGTGGCATTAAAAACAAGTCAGATAACCTGCCAGACAATCTAGAACTTACAACGAGGGGCAGCCATTCAAGGGAACACAGCAAAGGCTATCGGGATGGCTACCGCCACGGCTATCAGGATGGCCAAGCTACTCAGTTAAAGGAACTACGTGAGCAGATTAAACTTCTGCGATGGCAAATTAAACAACTGGCAGAAGTAACAGGGTGATGTAGTGAACAACAGGGTGCTGCCGGAGCTCCTTCCTGGAGACTTATACGCCACGTCGCCCCGTGAACCCATAGGGCGGATAACCTCTGATTTCCTCAACGCTGAGACCATCCACTGGGGCCTGGTGGTACGTCCTATTCCGACTGATGCCGGCCTTGATTACGAGGTAGTGGAATCCTTGATGACCAAGGGGACGTCTGTCGGGCTCTTCAACAAGATATACGCCGATATCCCCATCAGGATTTACCGCGTGAAAACCGTAGCCAGGCCGGACGCAAGTACGGTCGAGCGGGTCGCCTATAACTATGGGCGAGCTTTCTATGCTTACTCATCAGTCCCCGGTATCGCTGTATGGTGGCTTGCATTTCATTTTGGGCGCCTTTTGAGTTTCCAACCACCTGCGCTGAGCCCTGACGCTGTCCTGTGCACAGTTTTAGTAACGCTGGTATGGAGAGACCTGGGCGTTGACCTCGTCAACAAGCAAGCTTACCCGACGCCCAATATGCTCGAAGTGAGCGAACACTTGGAGTGTATTTACAGTGAATTCTAAGATAGCAGCCATCGTAGTTTGCCCTCTCTGCGGTGATACGCTCCATGGCGAAGTCAACAACATCACCAGGGGTGATATACTGATGGGGCACCTGGCCGAACGACACGGTGGTATGATACGGCCAAGCCATCCAAAGGAAGGACCACCTCTGCCTCGCGGCCTGAAAATACGGTGGCCCTGGAGGGGGTGATATTGAATACTTCAATTCCCAGTTTGCTTATTACTTCCGTTAGCAAAGCCGCGGCCAATGCTACTATCTCACCGGGTACGCTTCAGCAATGGGTTGACGAGATAAACAGGTATGTGTCGGAACAAGGGAAGTTTACCAAGGGACAGGTAGCCTATATACCCTTCTCACCACCTCCGGTATTCTGGGATTACAAGTGTCGAAAGTGCCGTTTCTGGCAGCAGCCTGACGCATGCTCGGTGGTAGATGGCACGATATCACCGGGTGGTTGGTGCGCTATCTGGCTGCCGCCGGACGATAAACCGGCGCTCTCATGGATAGGAGAGCTTACCAGAGGAGATTGGTAAATTGCCCACGAAGCTCCAGCTGGTTGAGATTGACAGGCCGTGTTCACTCGGAGAGAAGCTGGCGGAGTACCTTGCTCGACCGCCCCAGCCGATACTCAGGTTCTACGGCCCGGTTGAAGAGGAGCCTGCCTTCGACGGGCGCCACGTGACCTTCGCTGTCAGGAATGGGTTGCCAATACCGCTTCCCTATGGCGTGTACGTAACTATCCACCGAAACTCATCCGTGGAATACATAAGCAAGACCGACCACATCGGCCCTTTCAGCACGGACAGCTGGCGTCTAACCCTTGACAATGATGGGCAAAATGATGTAGAAATAAGGGCCGGGTTAGTGCCCTTTGAAATCCTTACCGACCGGATTAAAATAGTGGTGTGAAATGATTGGAAAAGCAGCTACCGCACTCTTAGTTGCTCAGACATTACTACGGCCAACCTCTCCTGAGGAGGGTCCACCCTTACCTGATAGCTGGGACGTGTCCTGGCCGGGAATCTTTAACCGCGCCATCAAGCGCCTCAAAGAAGAGCCGCCCTGGGAAACCATCCCCAAGTACGGACTAAGAGAGGAACTCAAGAAAGAGTTCGAGGTAGCAACCGGACAAAAACTTTAGGAATAACCACGCCGCTGCCAGCTGAGACTGCTGTTGGCAGGACCACGAGATCGAGAAGGTAGAAGAGATGATTAAATTACCCAGGCTTCCAGGACAAGAGGAGGGACCCCGGCTGTGGCCTCCCACGTTTCCAGAGACAAAGGTTCCCACGCCATTCGGCTCTGTATCCCTGCCTGAGCAAAAGCTGGGGCTACCTAAGCCGCCACCACTGGACGCGAAAAGCAGGGGCGCAATGCTACATGCCGTCGCCATGGATGCTTCAATGGTGCCAGGACTGATACCCTTTGTCGGTGATATAATCAGTGAAACAGTAAGTGATCTCCACACAGCCGAACTTCGTAAAATACTTACTCCCACTGAATATGACCGCTTTGTAAAATATGACAAGGTGAACCCTAATGTCTTAGCTTTAATGAGAGCGATGGGTAAAGACTAAGATGTTAAAACACCCAAATCAAACAAGTTTTAAGAAAGGGCACATCCCCTGGATTAAAGGTAGACACCTTTCACCAATGGCTAGTCAAAAATTGAGGGAAAGGGCTCTAAAACCTGAGAGTATTGCCCAGTCAATTGCTAATTTGCCACAAGGCATGTCCGGAGCAAGCAATCCCAACTGGCGCGGGGGAAGATATATAAACTGTGTTTTTTGTAATCAGCAGTTCTGGGTTAGTCCCTCACGCTTGGGGACAGCGAAATATTGCTCAAGGGTTTGTAAGGACAGCGCATTAAATATCCATGGGAAGCGTAACCCCAATTGGCGTGGTGGTCATTATAAAAACTGTGAGCATTGCGGGTCCCCGTTTTGGGTACAACCATCAAGAGAGAAGAAACGACATTATTGCTCACTATCCTGCAAGGCAAAAGCGGAGGGAGTATTTAGGCGGCTAAACAATGACCTAGGGTTCCAGCAAAAACGCCTCAAAGCAGCCATTAAGCAACCAAACAAACAGGAACAAAGGCTTGCCACTCTTCTGGATAACTGGCACCCAATGGAATGGAAGTTTGTAGGCGATGGCGAAGTCATTTTAGGAAAACTCAATCCTGACTTTATCAATTGCGATGGGAAGAAACAAATTATTGAGCTATTTGGTTGTTGGTGGCATGGGTGCCCCATTCACCATCCTGAGAAGCGAGTTAATTGGAAAGATACAGAAATCGGTAGGGGGGAAATCTACTCAAGATACGGATTTAAGACGTTAATTATCTGGGAGCATGAACTTGAAGACAAGGGAGCACTGAAGGGGAAAGTAACTCGGTTTAGCCTAAAGCAGCATAAAACAGGACAAGGTAACCCCGGCGACGATAGCGATGGCCAGGGCCTTGGCGAAGTAAAGTCTTCAGGGGTGACAGATGGACATTGTTAAGGTAGAAATAACCACGCCCCCGCCGGACACTGTGAGCGTAGGGCAAACCTACAAAGTCGAGGGGACGGCAAAGATAGCAGGGCAGATAGGTGCCCCGCCCTGGATATATCTCCGGGTTCAGAAAAAGGAGTGGTGGCAACCGTCAGCTCTTGAGGACACCGAGTTCCTGCGGGGCTTCACCCTGCCGACAGACGGCAATGTCTCGTATGACTGGACACCGGCCGCTCCCGGTAAGTATAATATCGCCCTGGTGGCCACACCGGCACCACTCCCTCTACCAATGATCGGCACCCCTCCTATCATGGGCGAGAGTGAAACCGTGAATGTAACCGCGAGCGAGGTGGAAAGAAAATTCACCGACCTCGCTATTCTTTCCTATAGTAAAGCTTAGGAGGTAGCAAGATGGCTAATCGCATGGTAGACCTTACAACTGCCGGCGGGATACTTGAAGTTGACCCGGGAGACCGAATCGTGATTGGCTGGCAAACAACCTATATAGGTCCCGCTTTCCGTGAGACTGTTCAGGTTGACATCTATGAGGGCATCTGGGGGGTTAACGATGACGCCAAGACCTACGGGAAAGTCGGCGTAGACTTCCCTGAATCACTTGAAGCAATAGCCTACAGGGGAGACCCCATCACTACGGGCCCCATACCAGCAAACTGCGTTGGCCTTACCCTGGGCCTCTACATCAAGATTGGCAATGTTATGCCCGTCAAGGGTGTCGGGGCATTCGACAACGTGATTCAGGTATCGGGTGCAAAGGAACCGGAGTTCAGTGACCTTATGATTACGTCCTACAGCAAGGTCTAGAGGAGTCGGTATGTCGATAAAGGAATTGTCACTGGCAAGCCCGCCTGAGGTGCTCCAGCTGCAGGATGGTGACACCTGTCGGGTTACAGTCCACTTTGATTACGTGGGGGATGAGTACTCCGGAGCCAGGCTTTATGCCGCGATAGGTATCAGGGGGTTGATATTTAACGAGAAGGTAGCCAGTCTTCCCGTAAACCTCGCGCCGATACCCTCCTCCCCTACGAAGACCACCTATCAGGCTTCCGTCGACATTGCGATAACTCCCTTTATACAACCAGGCACGGGCTTTGACGTGTATACCAAGATGACAAATCTCCCAGGGGCGGATCTCTACAATTATGTGGACAACGTGATAGAGATTACGGAAGAGGAACCCCCGGCTGAATACACCTTACAGGTCAGCATTGAGCCACCTGGGGCCGGGTATGTTACTGCATCACCAAAGAAAGCTATATACACATCCGGTGAGGTGGTAACATTAGCCGCGACTCCTTATTCTGGATATGTTTTCGACCACTGGGGAGGCTGGCCGGCCTATCCAGGCATGGGATCAACATCCCCCAGTCTCCAACTAACCATGACTGCAGATTGGTGGGCTGTCGCTGCCTTCCGAGCGATATACGTACCGCCTCCGCCTCCGGTTTATACGTGTCCTACCTGTGGCGCAACTTTCAGCACACAGGCGGCATTGGATGCTCATATTGCATCAGCTCATCCACCGACAGGGCAGTACTGGTACAGGGTGACATTCATCGATGGCAGCGTGAGAGACGTTGCCGTCCCTTATGACCCAGGAGAACACATATCGCTCTGGGATATAGTGGATAGGGACCAGGTTTTAAGTTTTGAGTATCTGGGGTTTTACTAAATGTCAAAAGAGTTTGAGGCATTGAAAGATGTTCTCCGCCAGCCGGCGACTCCGGAGGCGATGAAGGAGGCCGCCCATCGCTTCAGGGAGTACGACAGGGCAGAAGCTGCGTTAGGGAAGAGGTCCCGGCCAACCCTGGTGTCGCTCGGCCTGGGGAAAGCATACCCCACGCAGATCGATTTCCGGGACATTCCCCGGGAACTGGAGACTAATCCGGCCTTCTACGAGCAGATGCAGAAAATCATGGGGGAGGGGTAATGCTGGCACTGCCATTGCACGATCTGCCTACCAGGAGCGCCAGTGGCTTCCTGATACGGTATGTGGTGCCCCGCACCGGACCTCCCCAGCTGGTAGGCCCCCTGGACCGTAAAGCCCTGTTCTCCAATCTGGCATTCGGAGATGTGATCATCGGGGTAGGGCATGGAGAACCGGGCCGGTTCTACGGTGACAGGAACCAGCTGCTCCTTGATGTCTCCTTGATACCGGACGTCCGGGGTAAGGTCATAGTCCTGGTTTCTTGCCAAACCGCCCGGCAGCTCGGCCCCGCGCTGATAAATGCCGGCGCCGGCAGTTATATCGGCTTCCTCGAGGACCTCGTGTGGGTCATGGATGCCGATAAGGCCTCGAACCCCTGGGCCGACAAGTTCGCAGCGCCGGCCATGATGCCGGTCGTTAATTGCATAAACACCATCCTGGACGGCAAGGCGACGGGGGACGCTTTTGCGGTGATGACCACCGAGATGCTGGCCAATGCCGCGGTGGCGGAGGATGAAATAGTGGCTTCCTGTCTCAGGTTCAATGCCAAGAACGCGTCTTTGCAGGGAAACCCGATGGCCAGGGTGAATGCGCGGCCAAAAGTGACGTTCCCAATACCACCTCCGCCCCTTTTTCCACACATGGCTTGACAACTGTTAAAACTTCATATAAAATCACATTGCATCATAGAGGGGGGGAACAACCGCGGAGTAATCTGAGGGTTCCCCCCTTCTTTTATTCCGGGTTGACCCTCCCCATAGAAGGAGGTTACCTTATGGGAACAGCAATGCCTGACCCCAAGAAGTTAGCGGATTCCGTAGTCGACGGCGCGATTGAAGTCGTGGAAGTGGTACCCAGAGTGGCTGAGAACTGTGCTGTCGTCGGCGCCACCTTCGCTGCCTCGATGAAGAGCAACATGGAGACGGTCAAAGGTCAACTTCCGGATAACCCCGCAGTGCTGCCTGACGTTGCTATCAAGGCGATGGGGCAGACCGTCAACGCCGGCATCAGCCTCTTTGAGGGAATCGGGAAAGGCGTCATGGACACCGCCGATGGTGTCAAGAATCAAATCAGGCGAGTAACCGGGTAGGAGGTTATGTACTATGCCAGGATACACAAATGTCAAGCAGGTACTCGAAGCGGC
>Ga0207997_1001801_pt1 | contig 10989 bp, 14 predicted proteins | sample AntAceMetag02UKN_FD_184777 | JGI IMG/M metagenome (GOLD analysis project Ga0207997, IMG submission 184777) | Saline lake microbial communities from Ace Lake, Antarctica - Antarctic Ace Lake Metagenome 02UKN (SPAdes) (version 2) | ecosystem: Environmental > Aquatic > Non-marine Saline and...
CATGCCTGGACGTTCGTTCCAATCGCAAGCCCAAGCGCAGTACGTGCATCACTAGCATTCGATGAACCCGTTCCACCATCTGCTACAGCAAGATCTGTGATCCCGGTTATCGTTCCACCGTTGATAGTGACATCTCCACCAATCCAGAGATCATCGAAGTAGTTCGTCTTCGCAAAGCACGTCACTCCAATGAGGAGGACGAGACTTAGTACAAGTAGTTTCTTCATTCTCACCACCTCCTAGAGTAGTCGCTCGTAATACACAGTGACCCGAGCTTTGCCCGTAGTAGGCACAGTGCCCGTGTGTGTGTAGATTGCCGACACAATGACATCAGAGGTCGGAGTGTAATCGAGCACGTTCGTCTCGACCGTCTCACTATTGGCATTAGTCGGATGTCCGTCTTCGATGAAGTAATCGGTGTCCGTAGGGATTCCAACAATCAGCGCATCATCAACCGCGCCAGCGTTGAAGGCGGTCACTACCCACACCTTGCATCCAATGAATGTCGCGCCTGCGGGGATGGTCCCAATTACAACCGTCCCCGTGCCACCAATTACATCCGTGTATTCAATCAGCTCAGAGAGCTTGCCGTCACCTGGAGCCCATGCACATGGAGAGCCTGGCGATCGCATGTTATGCGGTCTTAGTCTATCAACCATGATCCCTCCTATGCTGATGTTCCGGTAGCCGTTACTGCCTGACCAACAGGTCCATATCCGGCCATCGCACGTTCTAACGTCGCAACGGTATAAGTTGTCGCTTCGATCAAGGCAAACCGCGCCCCGACGTGCGTGAAGTCGTTGTCTCTGTCAAGATCCTGGACGTACACCTCGAAGTCTGCCATCTGAATCAGGTCGGTTACGACGTGAGCTGTGACGTTCGACTCGGTGATGTCAAAGGATCCTGTGCCGTTATTCGCGCACAACACCTGACGGTCGCCGCCGCCTGGTTCGGTGCATGAGAACACAACGGTAGCATCCGATACAGTAGCCAGCATCCCGGGGACGCCATACGTCGCATCGTTGACACACGCTGCAATCGAGATGGCCTCTTCAGCCGCAGTGCCAGACTGATTGAACTGACGATTTGGGATGCTTTCAGCCTCAGCCGCTGTATACGTCAGAGCAGTCCCCTCCGCCAATGTGCCTTCACCGTTGAAGTAGTATGGCGTCAGGATGATCGTGTCAGCAATGGTAGAATTACCAGCATCGACAACGATCTGAGCGAGCGTTACCTTGCTCCCTTGTGTGAACGTAATAGCAGCGCCAAGAATCAACTCTCCCGAGCCAGTTGCATCCGTCGCTTCGTAGACAGCCATCGTGCAGGTAGCTCCAGTGAGCTGTCCGCGAACGATGCCCGTAAACTTTGCCTTGGCAAACGTGTCCAGGCGGAACCATTCACCTGTAATCTCCGATCCGCCGTCTTGCGGCTTGACCGCACAGTCAAACTTTACAGCTTCTCTAATCATGTGCATATTAGTTCTCCTCTCTGCCTATGGCAGATTGACTTCTCTCTATGCGTCTGTCAGTTCAACAAATGGACTGACAGTGTTCGTGCCGTTGCGAAGCGTAAGCGCCGAAGTAATCCACGGCTTACCGTCTTCGTAGTAGGAGATCTTCAGGGTTTCCTGATCCTTCAGGAAGTTGAGGATGCCCATGTCTGATTTCAGCGTTGCGCCCATTCCAGGCTTCACCATGTAGTAGTCCAAGTTGAGCAATCGAAGATCACCCTGTGTCCCAAGTGCTGGACTGATCTCGTTGAAGAAGATCGGAATACCCATGAGCGTTGCCGTTGGCAGCGCGCTACGTGCATCGCTAGACCAGATGAGCTGGCCCGCACCGTCGGCGAGAGTGCCAAGCTGTTGAATGATCCCAACTCGCTGGCAGACCCAGACAAACCGCCCACCACCATTCGACATCACTCTAGCAAGCATGTTCAGCAAGTCGATGTAGTTGATCTCGTCATCAACGCTACGCGCCACAGTAATCATCGCAGGACTAGACGCAAAGCCCTTCAGCTCTCCAGCGCCCGTTCCTGTCTGAATCTTGTCGTCACGCTGTGCAAGAACAGCACCGTTGATGAGAGGCTGCATCATAGATCCCATCTGTGGAGTATTCGCTTGCGACTCCTCAGAGACGGTCCAGAATGCACCAACCTTCTCAGGCTTAAACGTCACCTGCATGATCGACGGATAAGATGTCTCCGTTAGATCGGCCAGTTCCTTAGCCGAGTAGACGACAACCCCGCCAAAGACACCCTTTGAACCGGACTGATCGAATGCGTTATACGTGAACTCTGCATTCGGTGGGTCGGTCTTCGGAAGCATCCGAATCATAGAAGATAGCCATTGCTGATCTGGCGGAATCTGAAGAAGCTCGTTCGAGAATTGCGGGCGCATCCAGTAGCCGCCACCAACACCAGTCAGAGTGCTAAGTCCACGTCGTTCAATCTCGCCCTTGTGCATCTTCAATAGACGTTCAGGCGTTCCCATTCCACCGGCACCGCATGCACGAACTTCGGCAACCATCTCATCGAAGCCGCCAGCTTCATTGCCATAGCCGTAGTCTTCCTCGCGTGTACCATCTGCAACAGCAGCGGGCGCTCGCTGTTCCTGAATCGCAGCCGTCAATCGCTCTTCAGAAGCAGTTAACTTCTCTTCCATCTCTTCGTAGTGTGCCGTCGCATCGCCGGTAATCTCTTGAACGCGTCGCTCGACTTCCTCTTTAACCGTAGTTGGAATATCGCCAAGTGAATCGCCAATACTTTTGATCTTGACATTCAGCTCTTCAAGTGCCCGTTGCTCAGGGCTTGGATCGCCATCACTGCCGCCATCGTCCGGTACAGTCAGAATTCCGAACACAGGGAACAGCAACATGTTAATCAGTACGCGCCATAATCGTGTCATTTTACACCCCTCATGGTTTTCTCTATTACGCCTTGGAGCCAGAGCACCGAGTCCTGAAGCGTCCGGGTGTCTAATGACGGGCCTTCTGCTTTCACGAGTGTTGCTGCTGTCTCTATCTCTTCTCCCGCAGGAATTGGGACGCTATACGTCTCAAGGGTCTTGCGGAGATTTGCTACTTCCTCAATGAATCTCTCTTCGCTGCCTTCTTTCAATGCTATGTTCAATTCGCGTAGGCTGTTCGTCGCCATCCGCACCTGTTCCACGCCCGCCCCTGGAGTTGCGCCGAAGTTCTGCGTAACTACCGCAATCTCATATAGGTTGACTTCCTGTTTGTGCTCGATGCCTTCCTTGTCCCTCTTCGCTCGAATCGTTTTGAATCCGTGGCTCATGTCGCTGTAGTAGCCGGTTGAAGGATCGTCCTCATGTGGTAACCCAACATAGATCTCCATGCCTACAGTCGATTTCAGATTCGGTCGCCCTTCCTGAATGAGTAATCCAGTCTCATCTTCAACCACACCGCGCATCATTCCGCCTGGATTGTGCCAGTTATGATTCGCTGTCATCGGGAATGATCCGTTCCTACGGTCAATTGTGCGCTTGAATGATCCTGGATCGAAGATAGATTTATAGGAATCCAGAATGTCGAAGAGCGACCCATGAGCAACGAACACACCCTTGCTATCAATGTCGCGGATCTCAAGCGGAACCGTTCGTGTCTCAGTAAACATGACTACATCACCGTCCCTGAGCCTTCCCACACACACACAAGGACAGAGGTGTAGTTATTGTCGGCTTTGCTAGTCACAGTGATTAGGTAAGACGTGCTTTGCTTCATCAGCGTATGGTTGCCACCCTCTGCGCGAAGTTCCACCTTAGTCAGGATTTCCGTCCCACCTGTATAGCTGCTGTCTACATCGTCACGCTCGATCAAACACGCGCAATCGTCCGGCCAGTCACCTTGCCGATTACGGGCATAGAACACCATCGCTTCACCAGCAGTAGCAATCGTCACGCCCTCAGTAAGTGTAACATTGACCGTCTGATGCGAGACAACATCATCCGCCAGCCAATATGAACCCTTTGCCGGTGTCGTGACAACGATCTCAATCACATCGGCTATATTGTGGTCAGCTTCAAATACCGACGCCCGATACCCGCTGTCCATTATCGAACTATGTCTGAACCCCATACCACTCACCTCAATTTAGGCCAACGCGCACCGCTGCCCTCTGTTTAATTCGCACTGCCCCGCACGTCGGGCACGTCACCAGTTCTAGCACCATCCTGCCACATTCGCATTGCAGCCCGCTCATCTCTTCCGGCGTCATTCCTTCTTTGATCGCGAATACATGATGGCTACCCTTGCACATGCTCACCCCACCTCGTTCATCTGCGCCGAGGCACAATCATTCCGCCGCTTATCCGCCAACGTCAATTTATCTTTACCCTTCGCATAGTGCCGAGGATTCCCGCACATCACACAGGAGCAAGGGACACGAGTTCGCCTGAGCGTCTGCTCATAGGCTGAACCAACATACGAGAAGTCAGAATCTTGATGATAGGCGTCATAAATCCTAGCTAGTTTACGCGCCTTCTTCTTTCCTTCTTGCAAATTCAGATAGTGCATCATCCGCTCCTGTACATTGCCACACATCTGCACATTACGTCGTTCGTCCCATCACCTGGATAATCCGCACCGTCTGAGAACACATCATCAAACGCAATCCAGCCTTGCCCTGTGTTATTTACGTGCGCCGTTCTCACCCGATCATCACCTGCGTCCAGCCATGCCTTCTGTTTCGCTACACCGCTCTGTCTAGCCGACTCGTGCATGGCAGTCCCAGCCGCCTGATGCACCTCAGTGCGTGCAATCCGCATTGCGCGATAGACATCAGTCCCATCTTCCCATTCGTCGAATACATCCTTGATTCGCTTGGCTATCGTCACCATGCTTTCACCGCTCTTCATTCCATCGAGCACAATCGCACGAATGGCCTTCTTCGTCGTATCCTGTATCAGCTTCACCTCAGCAGCAGCATGAGCGTTGACGTACTTCTCAATCTCTTCTGACCACGGATCGAAGTCACGCTTTTCAATCGGGCCAATCGACCGCGGCACAAGCTCATCAAACGTATCCTCTCCGAAGTCCTCTATGACTGCCCTGTATACGGCGGTGAAGGTTTTCACCCATGCGCTCCGCTGGGATTCAATAGCCGAGTCGGTATCTACCTTTCCATTTGTGACAGCTTTGACTACAGCCGAGCTTTCCGCCGTAAACAGAGAGCTTACTTTCTTCGCTACATTGCGTTCCCATCCAAGCCGCTTCCGGTCAGTGGCGCGATAGTGAAGATCCAGCACCGCGCTCCTTGTTTCGATAGACCGAATTGACCGCTCTTTATCAATAGGCTCAGTCCTTACCGCATCAACAGGCAGTAGCTTCGCAGATACATATCCAACCTCTGGGCAGTCATCTTCATCAAAGCCAAGGCCCAATCGCTCGTTGATCGCCTGAGTAGAGATTCCCATGTCGAAGTACTTCTTCCCCTCTTCGGCGTTTGCTTTGCGCTTATCAACCATTGGCGGCGTACCGGACAGATCGTGATCAAAATAGATGCCCTCAAAGTGAGGCGCAAGTTGGATGTTCAACGTGGCCACGAATTTCTTAACCTCCGGAATGTGTGTCATGTTCCACGTCGCAATTTCAGACGCCTTCATGTTCTCGTATTTGGCGTTGACCAATCCTGTTGCCTCTGCGAATATCCCAAAGCCCGTGCATAGCTCTTGGTTCGTGAGGTTAGATCCACCCATAAAGTCCATCTCAGCAGGCGTCGGTGTTGTTGGAACATAGCCGCGCCCGTCTTCCAGGACTAATGCCTTGCGTGCGTTCTGAGGCCCTTCCTTAAACTCCTTTAGCTGTGCCATCAGTCGATCATACTGAGTCTTTTCCAGCACGCCCGTACTCATAACACCACTAGGCCACATTCCATTTATCATCGAGTGATACTGGAAGTCGGTGATTGCATTGCCCGTGTCTACCAACTTTGCGTTTGCCCTAAGAACAGGCTGGCCGAACAGATCGTTAGATGGACTGTAATTCTTGAAGTGTACGATCTCTTCTTCTTCAAACGGCACAGGATCCTCACCAGGGATAGTGTAGAAATAGATTAGCTTGCCCTTGTATGACTTGATGCTCACGCGGTCAGAGCGAAGCGGATCAAGCCTTACGTTATCGCCTAGTTGGTTGATGAACCAGTAACCATCCCCGGCCATACAAAGGAACAGCTCTATCCTGAACTTCAGTTCATCCATTGAAATCTTGGGGTTGGGATTGGCGAGCATTCGCGCTGCTGGATGTGTGTCTGAGGTAACATCCTTGGTGGCTATATCCTTCGCTACAATAGGAATCGACACCTGCGCGTCGCCTCTCATTGTCGTCAGTCTGTATACGAGCCAATGAGATTCATAGCCTTCAAGCACTGCCTTCTTGGTATTCCAATCCGTCCACTTCTCAACGCCGTACTGCATGGACTGCGTTGTCTGGATCGACGTTCTAGTTTCAGGTGCTAGAAAGTGAGCAAGGGCTATCCGAGGTCCATCGTTAGCCCAGTCTAGGACGGCATTACGTAAACGCCCCATATACTCCCCCCGTTCGAGCGCCGTCCGGTTGTCGCGCCCGTCGGAGAGATACTAACACATCGGGAGGTTATATACAATCAGGCGGCGTACCGATAGATTGGATAACTATATAGTTTATCGAGTAATACAAACATCAGCACAGCAAGCCAATCTCTCTTGGCAGTTTGGCGCTTTTGCTAATGTTGCACGTCTGGCAAGCAATAGCTAGATTTGAAGGAATGTGCTTCCCGCCCTTTGATAGCGGGTATATGTGATCAACGTGGCGTTTACCTAACGGGATAATCTCTCCGCACAAATAGCAACGAATCTTTGGTGCTTCCAGTGCTCGCTTGTAGATTGCGGCTATCTCAGCCTTCTGGGCAATCGTTATGCCAATCATTGTGCCTAACTTCAATGCACGATGTTTTGCGTGAAGAGCGTTTATCGCGTCTTTATTATCCTTTCGATAAGCTGAGGCATAAGCACGCATCTCTTCCTTGTGAGCGTCTCTGTAAATACGTGTTCGCTTGCTGATTTTCTCTTGATTCTTTGATCTGTATATACGTTTGCGCTCGCGGATCTTGTCCTTGTTGGCTTCACGATATACCACGTCTTTGGCTAGCTTATCGGTTTTAATGTATTGCAGCAATATCTCTAGCTATCTTCATTCGCCCTCCATTACCAGGATAAATGCTCTTGTGATTGCTAGAGGGGCGATGTTGGCACGGCTAAATCCTATCGCCTCGCCATCCACGGGAGCGAAAGATGCCTCCCACAAAAGAGGCCCGCCGCAAAGTTCAAGGTCTAATCCCTTTTTGAACCCCATAAACTCAACCAGTTCCCACGCCATGGCTATGTCTTTCAGATAGTCACTGTTCTCGCGCCATATTTTATCGCCATCAATCTGTGTCCAGGCACGCCCGCTTTCATTGTGAACGTTATACCCGCCGAGCACCTTGTCGCCATGAAGACATCTTAGAGCCTTCCACCACAAAGCATCGTCCGTCATCGCCATCACTTCGTCTCGCGTCATCATCTACCTCCTACACATCAATGAAACTGTTATCGCTTCTCCTCGGTGTATCCCTAACCTTCTTCGACTGACGTATCGACTCGATCTCCGCATGGTTGATAGCGTGAACAGCCATCTGCTTATGCAACAGTCCGTTACGATGCTTCAACGCAAGTTCCTTCTTACGCCAACGCTCTATAAACGCCGTCGTCTCTCTGCCTCGCTCGGGCTGCTCTGCATCGAATGCAGCGATCATGTCTTCAAGCACTAAGATTGGACATTGTGTTTCCACTAGGCCTCCTTGATCTTAGTTGATAGTCCCTTCATGAGATTGTGAATTGTGCTCTTCTGTATTCGTTGATGGATACGCCATTCTGCAATTCGCGTGTTTTGCCGGATGCGTTAGTCCCCCGGGTGGTGCATAGTGCCATCGATCAGAGCTTTCGCTATAGGACTTACGGGCACAGCAATCACCTCCTACAAATCCACGAAGAAAGCGCCGTGGCCTTCCTTCACATCCAATCTCAGCAACCGCCTCATGCCAATTACCATCGCATCCATTCCGCCTGGACTCCACGAGGCTCCATCAATCCAGTTGCATAGATCGTACTCAAGCTTAGGCAGATGCCCAATTATACCGCACTGTGCACGCCCCCACCTAGCCTTCACTGGCAAAGCCCTGACATACTTATTCTGTATTGACGGGATCATGTTTGGGTTCTTGTCTAGCGGGGCCATTGAGATCATAGCTTGCTCAACGCCCATCTCTCTAGCAATCGGGTTGATCGTCGTGCGGATCATCTCGCCGCCTGCGTTCGACTCAACAAGGATGTATATCTCATTGCAGACTGGAGCCCATCGCTCAACAGCATCTACAGCCGTCACGCCCCATTTCTCAGGCGGTGCAACTTCAGTCAGATCTTCCAGAGCGTAGACGATACCGAGCGCATCCTGGCCACATGGAACGATACCGCATGTGTCGCTCCCTGGCTTAGACGACTTACTAGGATCAATCGGTATAACGATGATCTCCCAGAACTTGGGCGCTATATCTGACTCAATGCGATAGGCGTCAATCATGCCTTGCGTCCACAGTGCGCCAGGCGTCTCCCAGATGTCCTCTGCGAGAATCTCCTGACGGTATGAACGATCGTCCATATCAAGCGTGATCTCTTCCAGTGCTACCTTGCTCAGGTGAGGATTATCGTGCGAGGTGAAGTGAAAGCACGCCCAGCGGCCTGTCGTGTCAGTCTCTGCCTTCTGATACATGTGTGCAGCGAACATAGGATCACGCGCTTTAGACTTAGCCGCGCTCTCTGAATCAGGAGGTGTGTAGATGAACGTGGTTGTGCCATCGTTGTCTAGCATCATCGGGGCGCATACCTTCGTCCAGACACGTTCATCCATCATCTGGAACTCGTCAAGGATAATGTCGTCGCCATAGTCACCACGAGCTGTATCAGAATTCCACGCTGTCTTGGCCTTGATGCGCTGCTCTGTGCCAGATAGTTCTATGAAGCGTGATGATTCGTTCTTCTTGAATACGCCACCGGCAACCGCATCACCCAGTGCACGTGTGATCTCAAACCAGAAACGCTCTGTCTGCTCTTGCGTCGGAGCCATGTAGAGAACGCGATGGCCTGCTAGGAACTTCTGAACGGCACGTATAGCGATGCCTGATGTCTTACCGCCACGTCTGCCAGCTCGAATGACAATACGCTTCTTAACGCTGTCGACAAACTCAGCTTGCTTTGCGTGCGGCCTACGAAGATGGATCTTCAGGTTCGTCATATACCACCGTTAGTGTAATGTCGCCAGATGCGTTCACGTCGTGGGTATCCTTCCACTTATCGCCAGCCACGTTCTTAAGGTAGAACTGGATCGCTCGTGCATCTGGGTGTTTGACCTTTTTTATCTTTCCAAACTTGATACTTTCCTCTTCGTATGTGTATCCCTTGCATAGACGGAATAGAGCATCCTCTACGTCACGAATTGGGTTCTGCTTGCCCTCGGCTATGGCCTCCGAAAACTCAGGGTGCTCAACCTTCCACAGTGACACGGTTGAAGTAGCGACCTGTAGCACGTTCGCCATATCCTCCTCAGTCAATCCACGCTCTGCTAGTTGTCGGATAATAGGCACGTGAATCTTGGCATCGTACTTCGTTGGTCTACCCATCGACCTTCACCGGCTCCAGTCCGTGTGATGCCATGCGCTCTAGCACCACAGCGACGTACTTCGGCTCTAGTTCCATGCCGTAACATACGCGGCCCTCTTGCTCAGCAGCGACTACGGTTGTTCCTGAGCCGAGGAACGGGTCTGCTACGTTACCTTCCTCCATGCTAATCAATCGCGCAATCAGAGACACAGGCTTTGTAGTCGGATGCAAGAAGTCTCTGTCCTCTCCATTTGTGAAGAAACCAGCCCACTTATGGCGCAATACATCTCGCTTACGTTTCGACGATGACCAGATCAATTCAAAACATGATCCGAACATCTTGTCAGCAGAATCATCAAGCCTCTTATCCCATACTAACCATGCCCCACTATGCTCTGTGTCTCCAAGGCTTGACGAATAATAATCAGCGCCAAACCAGAATTGACTATCTGGAAGCGGCAAGGCAATAGATCGAACATCAAACGGCACATCGTCTCCAATCACTTTCTCATAATTAACGCTTCTTGATCCCATCTTCCTTTTTCCGACAGCCATCTTTGAATAGTCAGTGTCTAGATTCATTCCGTATGGCGGATCTGCTATTAGGATTCCTACTTCCACCCCGTCCATCAGCAATGCCACATCCCCTCCATCCGTCGAATCCCCGCACATCACACGATGCACTCCAGCCTTCCCAGGTATCTCCCAGATCTGCCCGCGCTCAACTTCCCACTTTTCAAGCAACTCGGCAGCCTTATCCACCATATCGGCAGCGGCGTCTGAGTCGTCTTCACCGGCTGGCTCATCAAACCCCATCGTCTCGAAGTCTATCTCGCCAAGCAGCTCGCCCTTCAAGTCCTCAAGCACAACTTCGTCCCACTCGCCCAACGTTGAGATCTGATTATCTGCCAACGCGAGAGCCTTGCGCCGTGGATCGTCCGTCTTCAGATCAACGCGTCGGACAACCACAAGCTCGTTGCCGTTCGTCTCGATCTCGCGGACTGGTATGCCAAGCTCTTGAGCCTTGGTGTATACGGCGTTGCCACCTATCACCACACCGTCAGCGTCTACCACGATGGAGCGACCAGCGCCTAAGTCCTTCAGCGACTTGCCTACGGCGTCCATGTTGCGTGCAGGATGCGTCCTCGCGTTACGCGGATCTAGTTCGTACTTCCTCGGTCTACCGCCTGCGTGTTTCTCAGTCATCAGTCACCTCCGCGCATGGGCCGAACGACACATAGCCGTCTGTGGGCGGTCCACCCCATACCCACTGCTTGCCATCCCACATACCGAACCAGGCG
>Ga0207997_1001804_pt1 | contig 10978 bp, 15 predicted proteins | sample AntAceMetag02UKN_FD_184777 | JGI IMG/M metagenome (GOLD analysis project Ga0207997, IMG submission 184777) | Saline lake microbial communities from Ace Lake, Antarctica - Antarctic Ace Lake Metagenome 02UKN (SPAdes) (version 2) | ecosystem: Environmental > Aquatic > Non-marine Saline and...
AGAAGCAAAACGAGTTGCAGAAGCTCAAGCAAAACAAATAGCAAAAGACCAACAAGCACGACAAGATAAAATAAAAAGTGGAACTATTGGTGGTCAGTTGGATATGAATAAAACTTCGTCACCTCAACCATTAATGATAAGTCGAGCAACAAATGGTGGGATTTTTACTGGTGAACAAATGCAAAGACCATTCGGTTCTAGAGTTAAACAATCTATAAGTTCAGCAAAATCTTTTGCAAGAGGAGAAGGATCTTTCGGTTCAATATTTGATCCATTATCTCCAGTTAGAACTAGAGAAAGAGGAGTTACTGGTGGTGTATTATTTGCAGATAAACCAGACAGTAGAGGTACAATTATACCAGGATTTCAAGGAGCTGGTTTCATTCCAAGTGGATTAACTACTGGTGAATTTAAATTAGAACAGCAAAAACAAAGAGGAGAATTACCAGAGTTCGCAAAAATCAAAGACCCAATAAGAGGAACAGAAAAAGAAATTAGATTAGGTGGAAGTTTAGGAGTTCCAAGGGAAGCAGTAATATCTGGGATAGAAGAAAAAGCTTTTAAAGGTTTACAGTCAGACATAACTTCTGGAACACTTGTTATCCCAGGAGAAGGAGAAGACTTTCAAAAAGCAGCACAAATTGAATTACAAAAAAGAACAGATAAAGGTGTTGGAGATTTTAAAAGAAAGAGAGGTTCAACTGATTTCACTGGTGGAAAACAACTTGTTCCATTAGGAACAATAGCAGAAGTCGGAGCAATAACAGCATTATCATTTACACCAACTGGTTCTGCAATAGCTGGTGGATTATTAACTGGAAGAGGTACTAAAAATATATTACAATCAGCACAAGCTCCAGGATTAACTAAAAAAGAAAGAGCTGTTGGAATAACTACTGGTGCTTTGGATATTGGTTTTGGTTTAGGTATTAGTGGCAGAGGAGTAAGTCAAGTTTCTAGTGGTTTACTTTCTAAACAAGCAATAAAAGAATCTCAAAAAGAGTTATCTTCAAAATTATTTGTACCATCTAAACAGGCAAAAGTTATTGGTAGAGGGAAAGGAACTGCATTAATAGAAACAAGTCAGATAAGAACATTAAAAGGTGGTTTAACAAAACAAGAAGTAAAAACTTTATCATTAGTTACAGAAGCAAGTGGCGGAAGAGTTGCAAGTCCAGGTGGAAAATTAATATCTAAAACACAAATATTTGACCCAATAACTGGTAAAATAATAAAAGGTTCTAAAGAAACATTTAATATTGGAACTAAATTTCCATTAGATGTATCACGAGGAGGAAGAGCTGGTGGAGTTGAAATACCTGATTTAATTACTGCAAGAGGTAAGAGTTTTATTAAAAAGAAGGGTGCATCTTCATTTACAGAATTTGATACACTATCAGTTGGAATTAAAAGTAAAAAAGGAACAGGTATTCTTGGATTCCAAAAAGGAGAAACATTACTTTCAACTGAAGAAGCATTATTTAAAGAAACTGGAAGAAAATCATTCTTACGAAGTGGTAAACAAGTTACAAGATTTAGTAGAGCAGGAACTAGAATATCTCCAACAGAAAGAATATTTAAAGAAACTGGAGATGATTTATTTGGAAAAGTTGGCAGACCAGTTACAACAAGAGAAGGATTACCAATCGTTAAAATAAAAGAAACAGGAGTTAGAGTTAGAGATGCAGCAAGCTTTGATTTTATTGTTGAACCAAAAAATGTTCCAAAGCTTGGTGATTTATTTAGTGTATCACCTCAACCATTTAAACCGACAAGAGTTCCTAGAGTTAGAACAACTAAAACAGATTTTCCAAAGAGTACACAAGAAGGAGTTATTAATTTAGTAACAGAAACAAAGACAACAAAAATTCCACCAATAATACAACCTAGTAAAAGTGGTCAAGTATTAATACAAGTTCCAAAGAATGAATTAATTAGTTTTAAAGAATCAAGTAAAGTTGCAGCGTCTGCTGTAAGTAAAGGTGCTAGTCTTATTCCTCCATCACAAGTTTCAAAAACATCTAGTTTACCATTAATAGCAATACCAAAAATGGTTGGTGGAAATGGATTACAAACAGTAAAAATATCAAGACCAAAACTAGAAGAAAAGTTTAAACAAAAATTTGATTTAGGTATTGGTACAAAATTTAAAGGAGCTTTTGATACAAAAACAAAAACAGATTCTGGATTTAAAACAGGTTCTTTAATTGATACAGCATCTGCAACTAAAACAGCTCAAGCATCAGCTCAAGCATTCCAATTTAAACAAGCTACTAAAAAAGATTTTTTATACAACAAAGATACAGTAAATATTTTTACAACAATAGACACTCCATTTAAAACTCCAAGTTATACAGGTAAGTTTAGAATTGGTGGATTTGGTTTTGGTTTACCTAAACTTCCAGTATTCAAAAAACCAAAATCTAAAGCACAAAAAGGTAAACAAAGAACACAATACCAACCTTCCTTTACTGCAAGTGCATTGAATATAAGAGCTGTTAAAGTTCCTTCAATCGCTGGGCTTTCTATTAGACCAATTATTAGTTCTAAAGTTATAAAGAAAAGAAAAAAGAGTAAGAGGAAAAAATGATGTTAAAGAATAGGAATATCTATTTAGTTTTAGTTCTTACTTTACTTTTAATTAATTTATCTTCTGCAAGTTTAGGTTCTTTTAAACAAAATGAATGTGTAAATATAAGAACAATATTAAATACAACTGCTGTAAACATATCTACAATAAGTAGTCCAACAACTCTATATATTTCCAATGAAGCCATGACAAAATCAGGGCTAACATTTAATTATACTTTTTGCAATACTTCTGATCCTGGTACATATATATATGATTATTTTGATACCGAAGGAAATGTTTATGTTAATGATTTTACGATAACTCCATCAGGGTTTGAAATAAATTCAGGACAATCAATTGGACTTTTTGGTTCACTAATTCTTATAATTTTAATAGGATTAATGTTTTTCTTTATAGGTTCTAAATCTGAAAATAAAATACTAAAGATGTTCTTTTATGTTTTCTCAATAATTATATTTGTTGTTTCTATACTTTATACTGTAATAATAATACAGCAAACATTATTCGGATTTGAAAGTATATTAACTGGAATAGAATCGTTCTGGTTTGTTATGAAAATGTTATTAAGTGCTGGAATAGTTGTTTCAATAGTAGTAATATTCTTAATAATGTTAAAACTTTGGAGAATTAAAAGAGGGCTACAAGACTAATGAAACAAATGAGAATAAAACCAGTTACAATACAAGTTCATCCAAATTTGTATAGGAAGATGGAAGAAATAAGAAACCAATATAAAACAAATAATATTTCTTTATCACAAGTTCAACTAACTGATTTAATCTCGAAGAGAATAAGAACTCCAAAGATAAACTTATTAGGAGGGAAAAATGTTAAAAAGAAATACTAAAGGAAGTCCAACAGATATTGTTTTGTTATTAATAATGTTATTCTTTTTAGCTGTGTCAATGTTCATTGCACTTTATGCTAATACAAAAATGCAAGAAGTAATCACAACCACAGTATTAAATGAAAGTGCTGCTTATGATTCTATAAATGATAGCTTTGAATATGTAAATTCTTTTGTAGTTCAAAGAGGAGTGGTTTTGTTCTTTGCAATACTCTGTATAGGAATAATGATTTCTTCTTTCTTGGTAAAAGTACATCCAATATTTATATTTATTTATATAATAACATTAGGAGTTGCAATATTTGTGTCAATGTATTTAGCAAACACTTATGAAATGGTTGTTACAAACGCTACCTTATCTGTGATAGCTTCTAAATATACTATGGTAACTTTTATAATGCAACACGTTGCAAAGATATTACTAGCAGTTGGTGCTATGTCATTTATAATATTATTCGGGAAGATAGGAGGTGGAGGTAGTGGTTCTGCTACTTCTGACATATAAAATGGAAAAAAATAATCATTGTAAGCAATTCTTAGGAGTTTTTCTAGTGTTAGCTATACTATTAGTCATTCAAATAAATGTAGTTTCAGCCTTTGAATTTGATAATGTAAAAAATGATATATCCTTTACAAAAGATTCTAAATTAACTATTGGAGACAAACAAATAGATTACAATCCAATATGGGAAAAGTATACTCCATTAGAAGTAAAGAATACTTTTGGGTTAGGTAGAACATTATTTAGCGGTGCAATAGATGAACATACAGAAAGTTGTGGAAATAATTGTCATTCTACAATAAATGTTTATTTGGCAGATGATGGTTCATTGATTGATGAAATTAAATTTTTAACATTACAAGATAATAATAAGTGGGTTGAACAATCAATAAGAAACTATCAGTTTTATATAGCTACCTCTGAAAAGGAAAATACAGTTGATGATTATTCATGGAGATGTTTTGAAGATGGTATATATTTAAATGGGAGTAAAAAACAAACTTGTGTTTATGAAAAAAGTGGAACACATATTGAAAAAGAATATACATGGGAAGAATATAATTTAGGCAGTAATGTTAAAGCTGGAAATTATTATATTAAACTAATTGGTGAAAAGAAATACGATAGAACAGTTGATTGGCAAATAACAACACAAGGTAAACTATTAACAGAATGGGCTACTTGGACATATGACAATACATATTACGCAAATAATTATATAGGTTCAGATGAAGTTGCAACTGTGGCAGATATTGTTTACGCTGGTGTAGAAATAATTGCTAACAAAAATATTACAATTACAAATATAACAATGTTCCCAAGCGAAGTAAAGGCATGGTGTAATATATCAGATGAATCTAATAATAATTTAGTATCAGTAGCTCCCGTAGGAACATTAGCAACTTTTAATTATGATATATCTCCCAATGGCTCAAAGTATAGATTGAGATGTGGTGGTCCTGGTGGAACTATGGCGTATAATGCTGTAGTTTGGGCAGATAGGGAATTTTCTCATATTAATATGACAAATCAACTTTATGGTGGTACTCCTAACAATGGTAATCATAGAACAGTTTGGTATGTTGGAACTAAATATGGAGAGGAAGGATCAAATGTTACAATAAATTCTCCAGTAGATTATTATAATTCTAGCAATCATAATATAAACTTTAATTGTACTGCAGATATTCTTCCAGCTACATTTGTTAATATGACAATGTGGTCTAATATTTCTGGAACATTCGCAGAGAATGGAACTACTACAACCAATGGAGGAAATATAAGTCAAATAGACATTCCAGAGGGAACTTATTTATGGGGATGTCGTGGATGTGATAGTGATGGAGATTGTGGATTTAGTTCTACCAATAGAACATTTACAATAGATACAACAAAACCAGTAGTAAATGTTATTTCACCAGCTGGAAATATCAACTATCATAAACTTGGAAACAACTTATCATTGAATTGGACATTAACAGAAATAAATAAAGATAGTTGTTGGTTTGATTATAATAATACAAACACAACTGTAAATTGTTTAGCAGGTAATTATTCTTTCACACCAGTTAGCGGAAAACAATCTTTAATCTTTTATGCAAATGATACTATTGGAAATATAGGAAGTGATAGTTCAAGTTGGACTTATGTATTTTTAGAAGATTCTTCAACATATGATGATGTTGTTTATGAAACAGATTCTATAAATTATCAAATAAATATTACAACAGGTTTAAATATATTATCACAATCTGGAACTTTAGTATATAATGGAACTTCAAATACTGCAACTGCTTCTTGTTCTTCTGGAGTTTGTACTTTTAATAAACAAATAGATGTTCCACTTATAACATTAGGTGAATTAGAAGTGAAGAATTTATATTGGAATTTAGATTTATTTGATGGAACTACATCTTATAATTTAATTACAACAGCTACAACACAAAATGTTTCAAGAATACATTTAGAAAATTGTAATACAACATATCCAACTAAAACTTTAAACTTTACAGCTTTTAATGAACAAAATCTTTCAAGAATAAATCCATATAGTTTTGAAGGAACATTTGATTTCTGGTTAGGAAATGGATTAATTAAAAGAAGTCTAAGCTTTCAAAATACATCTACAACTGAAGTTAATTTATGTATAGCTCCAAATAAAACTTATAAAGTTGAAGGACAAATAGATTATTCTTTTAGTAATGAAAATGTAACTTATGTTCCAAGAAACTATTATTTCCAAAATAATACAATAAATAATATTACACAACACGTCCCATTATATTTATTAAATGCAGAAGATAGTACAACATTTATATTAAAGGTTCAAGACCAAACTTTATCAGCAGTTAAAGATGCCTTAATATATATTCAAAGATACTACCCAAGTGATGGAACATATAAAACTATTCAGATAAGTCAGACAGATAATAATGGAGAAACAATAGGATTCTTTGAAACTGAAACTATAGATTATAAGTTTATTATTATGAAAGATGGACTAACATTATTAAATACAGATAAACAAAAGGTTGTAGGAAAATCCGTTCCATATACTTTAACATTTACTGTTGGTTCTGCACAACCACTTCCATGGTCACCATTTGAAAAGAATGAAACAATTACATCTTCTTTAGTATACAATAAAGATACTTCAACAATAACATATACTTATGTTGATCCTACTGGTGCAACTTCATTAGGAAGATTATTGGTTGTACAAGAATCATTTTCAAATAATTCTGTAATTGTTATTTGTAATACAACTTCGTTATTATCTGCTGCAACTTTAACTTGTGATACATCTTCTTATGATGGTAATGGAATTGCATATGGATATTTAGATGGAGAGGTTACAGACTTATTAAACTTTATAATTACAACTGCAAGAGATATATTTGGTAATACTGGATTACTTATTTCATTATTTATAATAATGGTTGCTGGTTTTTCTTTTATATGGAATCCAACTACTGGAATTATAATGATTAATGTTGCTGTAATATTTACTAACTTAATTGGATTTTTATCTTTATCACCAGTATTTATATTTGCAATGATATTTATATCATTCATTGCGATACTATTATTAAAAACATAAAATGAAAAACATATATAACAAAAAAGGATTTGGGGCAGAACAATTTGTAGTTACATTATTATTAGTTACTGGAAGCTTGGCACTATTTGTTTTAATGGTTGGGAGTGCCGCAAACGATTATGACAATACAGACGTAATTGATCCAGCATTTTCAGCACAATTTGATAAGTTTTCAGAAACAACAGATACCGCTGGAGAGATGTATAGTTCATTAAATAGTGAGGAAGGTTTAAGTTTAGTTGGAGCAAGTGAGTTATTCTTTACAGCTGGGTTCTCTGTTATTAGTTTGGTGTTCTCATCAATAACAACAGCATCAACTTTATTATTTACATTTCCTGTATACTTTGGAATGAGTACCTCTGCATCAGTAATAATGATGACCTTAATATTTACAATACTAACAGTTATAATAGTGTTCGCAATTATAAATTCATTGAGAGGAAATAAATTATAATGGTATATTATGTTTTGCCTACTGGAAATCAAACAGCAGATTTGTTTGGAATGTTTAAATTTATAGGAGAAACCCCAACAGGTGGTTTGTTCTGGTCTGTAATATTATTGGTTGTTTGGGTAATTTCTTTTATGGCACTAAAACAATATTCGACATCAAGAGCTTGGACATTTGCCAGTTTCTTTTGTTCAATTCTTTCGATATTCTTAGCTATAATGAATTACTTAGCTCCTAAGTGGATGTACTTTACAATATTCATGACGCTAATAGGATTTGCATGGTTGAAGTTAGAATCTAATTAAACTAATTTCTTTTCTATCATCTTCTTTGCAATAATTTCTCCAGCTTCATAGTCGCTAGACTTGACACATCCATATGTAAGTTTGTTTATATTTTCTTTTTGTTTTTTTAGAACTTCTTTTAATAAAACACCGATGGTTATTGTAAACTCTTTTTTTTCTTCTCTTCTTTTATTTTTATAAACCATTTATAGTTTGGTATTTTTATTATTTATATACATTTATAATAATAAAGTTACTCAAAGTTACTCTCTAATGTATTTTACATTAACTTACATTGATTTACAGCGACTTACATTAATATTCTTATAAATGTATATCATAATTATATTTCATTATTATCATGATTAAAAATGAATAACTTAAAGTTTTTGAAAGGAGGTTTAAAATAAATGAGAAACATATTAGATAAGAAAGCACAGCTTACTCTTGGAGATGCTCCAACAGTTGTTTTATTGGTTGGACTTGTATTCTTAGTTATGGCAACTATAGCCTTTATCGGTGAGAAGTACGGAGATGCACTAACTGATGATTCTGTTGCACAAAATGTAACAAACGATTTGAATACAGAAATAGCAAATAACACATCAATTGCTGGTATTGTATTAACTATTAGTTTAGTTGGTATTGTATTGACAATCCTTATAGGAGTTTTTGTAGGAGTACGTGGCGGAACTACTAGAGTTTAGTTAAGCTAAATAGATAGAAATTATTTATTTTTTACCCACATGTTTGGTGGGTTCATACTCAATTTAAAACAGATTGAAAGGAGGTTAAAAGAAATGAGAAAAATATTAGATAAAAAAGGGCAGATGGGAGGATTAGAAAATGCACCATCAATGATTTTAATAGTAGGACTTGTATTTCTTACAATGGCTACTGTTGCATTAATTGGAGATAAATATAGTAATGCTTTAGATACAGATAACACAGCTGGTGCATACATAAATGAAAGTGCTACACCAACAGATGCTGGTATAACTTTAGTTGCTAATTCATTAAAGAATGGAGCATGTGGAACTATAACTGCTGTATATAATACTACTGGTGGTTTTGCAATAACATCTGCAAATTACACACAGACAGGATGTACATTGGTAAATACAACATCAGAATTTCCAAATGCATGGTTAGTAAACTATCCCTACACTTACTCTGCAGAAACTGTTGCTTCTAATGCTACTACAGATTTAACTACTGAAATTGCAAACAATACTTCTATTGCTGGAATTGTATTAACAATTTCTTTAATCGGAATAGTATTGGGAATTTTAGTTGGTATCTTCTTTGGAGTAACTAATAGAGCAAGTAGAGTTTAAACATATTTATCTAGGGGGGAAAATAAGTACCCCTAGATAAAATGTATTTAAATAATAAAACAATAATAAAAACATGGGATTTTTAAGTAACCTAAAACAAATAACAAGCGGTAAAACAGAACTAGAAAGAAAGCAAGAGAAAGCTGCAAATATACAATTGAGAAAAGATATTAATGATGCAATATTCAAAACAAGGAAAGAAGAAGCTATAAAATTTGCAGTAATAAAAGAGCAACTAAAATATTCTAACGCAACTAAAAAACTTAAAAGTCCAAGAAAATCAGTTGGTAACTTTGGTATAGTTGCTCCTGAATATAAAAACTATGGTTCTATTACTGGACAACCGAGAATATATAAAGGTAAAAAATATGATAAAAAAAGTAAAAAGAGAGGATTAGATATATTAGGTATTTAAAATGACAATTTATCAAGCATATAATAAAAGAATAAACGCATGGGTAAAGTATGAGTTTGGAAAAAGTGGATTCAAACCATTAGATGTTAAACAAAGAAATCCAAAAGTTGCCTTTAAAGGTATCAAGAAAAGGGGTAATAAAATAAAATGATAAGAAATTCAAAGACAAAAGTAAACGCAATAATGAAAGCTGCTAGAGCTAGACAAAAAGGTTTAGACGCTTGGGTGTATAAGACAAAAAAAGGTTATGCAACAAGAACAACAAATAAAGATTAATTAGAAATGTATTTAAATAAAAATACTATAATTTAGTTATGGAAGAATATTATCCACAGCAAATTTCTCAACCTGTTTCTTCTGATGAACTTGCAGCTGGACAATTTCAAGAAGATAAGATAAAAAATATTGTATCTCAATTAGATCCAGAGAATCAATTAAAAGAAATTGAAATGAGAATACGTGGATATAAAAAGAATGTTTTTACTAATGAATGGGAAAGAATAGATCCTGATTCTCCAGAACCACCAAGATTATTAATTATGAGATTCATCTCTTACCTATCTTCTATAATGAATCAAAACACTACTCAATCAAATTTATCAGAGGGACAGGTAAATGCAATCATGGCATTAGTTGTTGGATATGTTACAGATGAATTAGATAGTAATGCAGCATTATATAATTTAGAAAACAATTATACAGAAAGAACAAGGATAGGGCATATAATTCTTAACTCTACATTCTTTGCATTGAACAGAGCGTTGAACGGACAAGAAGCTAAAAGAATGTGGAAAGCAATGTCTTTAACTGAATCATTCAATCAAAATCCAGAAAAAAGTAAATTGGCGGAAGCACTTCAGTTCTGGAAATAATTAAAATGAATAAATTAATAGCAAAAACAAAAATTAAAAGAGAAAAGGGATGGTTATACTTTACTGGAACAGACGAAGAAGGTAATATAAACATATGGAAAGCTGAAATGGGAAAAAATAAAATTAAGGTAAAAGAAAATGAGATATAACTTTACAACTGAATTAGAGAAAGAACAATTTGATAAACTTCCGCAATTAGATAGAATAGAATTTAGACAAAAACATAATCGGTTAGAAGATAATAAACCAAGCTTTGACTACTTTCAATTTTTTAATTTTATACTTATTACAATTGGATTTATATTACTCCTTTCATTTTCAATATATAATATTAATTCAGATGCAACAATTAGATTATTATTTGTTATACCTTTAGTAGTTAAACTTGGAATGTTAGGTATTATATTTTTAATTCTTCTTGAATTATTATTAAAAATTCTTTGGTTAAAACAAAAAAAAGAATTATACAATGAATATTTTGAACATAAAATTGAGGTTAAAAAGAAAAAATGAAAGATAGAATATGTTTAATTTGTCATACTGCAATTGATACTTCTAAAGAGTTCTGTAGTTTTAG
>Ga0207997_1001808_pt1 | contig 10970 bp, 15 predicted proteins | sample AntAceMetag02UKN_FD_184777 | JGI IMG/M metagenome (GOLD analysis project Ga0207997, IMG submission 184777) | Saline lake microbial communities from Ace Lake, Antarctica - Antarctic Ace Lake Metagenome 02UKN (SPAdes) (version 2) | ecosystem: Environmental > Aquatic > Non-marine Saline and...
ATCATAGTCAGTCATCCAAATAACTATAAATTCATAATTCATATATTTAATTAGGACAATCCTCTAAATGTTCAGAATCAAAATCAGTATCTACTATCATGTTGCACTTGGGGCAATGTTCTTGGGATATAGTTTTATAAATTAATTATCTTTTTTCTATACTTTTCACTGGTTAAACAATCCTCAAAGCCTTCATTCCATCCGATTCTATGTGCTTCTTCTAATGCTTCCCGTAGGGCATGTTCTAACTTATTCGTTGATTTGCCAAGGTCTTTAGGATGTATAATTTTAGTATATTTAACAACCATTTGTTCCATGGACATAGTTTTAGTCATAGGTTTATTTTAGTTATTAGAAAGAGTAACTATTAATAAAACTGTTATTAATATTACAATCATTGTTCCGACTAGTATTCCTTGTAGCATTGGTTTATATATATTAGTTAGTTAATTAATTCTTTCTATACTATCTACTGGGTTAACAATATAAAAGCTTCCGTCTATAACTCTTCTTACCTCTTTATATTCCTTAGCCATATATCTTAATAATTCATCTCTATTTTCAACTTCTACAATTTCATAATATTTTTTTAGTGTTCCATGTTTAATTTCATAACTTTCCGAGTTATGATGTATTGGGCTAAAGTTTATTTTCCACCTTTCTTTCTTCATTTCTTTTTATATAAGTTATTAACCTTTTTTTTGTTCTATGCTTTGGGTTTATTGTGTAAAAATCATTAACAAGTTTTTCTGCGTCATGGTCCGTTATTCTTTGATTCATTTCCTCCCAATATCGATCCTCTTTTAAAATTGTGGCGATTTTTTCCATTCTTTTTGTATTAGTTTATAATTTTTAAATTCAGCTTTAATTGAAATTGTCCTTCCAGTAAGTCTGTTTTTAACTAGTTTTATTTTGCTATCATCTGTATAAATATCTTGCTCGCCAAAATCAAATTTACTTGATTCTGCTTTTATTCTATTAATTAACAAAACATAATCAGCAAGTTGGAAGATACCGGCAGAATTATGAGTATATAAACCATTACATACAAAATTATGAGTTTTAGAAACTTCTATATCATAAACTCTTTTTTTACCTATAAATTCTATATTTTTTATTTGATCGAAATCAATATCTTCAGAAATTATTTTATTTTCATTGTTAGTCAATTTGCATAATTTGTTCCACCATTCTTTTTTAATCTTATTTTGATGATGACAAACTCTAAAGTTTAATTCTTTCCAAGTAATATTATTTTCTTTTTTGAGTAAGAAAAATAAATTTTTATATATCGGTGGGAGCATACTATGAATTTCTTTTTTAGTATCTTTTCCTTTTTTAATAAAAGCAACCATTTCTTTTATTCTTTTGCCCTTTTTATTTATAAGTTTAATATGTTTATTAAAATTTATAATAGACTCTTTTCCTTCAATAGTAAGTCTATATAATTCAAATTTTCCTTTTCTACCTTTTCTTATCTTTGAACGAATTCCAAATCTTAATAAAAGTAATCTAATTTGAATAATTAAATCTTTACTTATATTTGAAAAATCAATCACTAATCTTTTCTTTCCTAAATTTACGTTTGATACACAACCATCAGCTTGAAATAATCCTCTTAATAATACAGATATTATTTTATTATTTTGCTGTAAAAGTATATCAGGAATTTTTTTATTTTTTCCTTTTTTACCAATTAAGTTTAAATCAATTATTAATTTTTTTAAATCATTTAACTTATTTTTATTTATAAATTTATCTGCTTTATTTTTTCTGGTTTGGAATCTTAATACAAACCAATTTTTATGATCATAATATTTATATAAAACATTAGTATTTTTTAATAATTTTATTATATGTTTTAAATCAGCTTTGTCTTGTAATACTAATTCACCAGTTCCATTTTTTGGAAAATATCCGTCACCTAACATCCAGCCTATTATTTCTATTAAATTTATATCAAAATCATTATTTTTATATGACGGTAACTTCCCTGGAATAGCTAAATAATCATTTTTTTTTAAATTTTTTAATTCTATCCAACTATTATCTTTAAAAAATCTATGTCCTTCACTTGCTTCTATTGCATATCCAGAAGTAGTTGTAATTTTATAAACATTTTTGACACCATTGTCAATTACTCCTATAATTGGTTTTTTTACTTGGTTGCTTTTTTTATCAAAAGAGATAACATTGAAAAATTTTTTATTATTATAAATATCTTCAATATCAATTAACCTACCATTATCAGCATTTAAAATTTTACTTCCTGCTGGCAAGCAATATCCAATGTCTTGCATTTCAGGTTCCTCTACTCCGCGTGGTAACTTTTTAAGATGGGCCATTAAGACAATGCAAATATTTAATTTAACTGCTAATTCTTTTAATTCTATTGATATTTGTTTTAAAATTATTGATTCATTGTCAGATTTTTTAATATTCCTTGGTACTAAGAAATCAATATGATCTATAAAAACTATCTTTGTTCCGAACTTTAAATCAGCTTCTTCTATCTTCTTCATTATCCATTCTATACTTCCGCTTGTGTTTTTCTTAGGGGCATAAGCAAAAGCATACTGCTCGCCTATGTCCATTTTTTCAAACTTCTCATGTAGGCGCGCCAATGAAACCTCATAACTAAACCATAAGCACGGAATAGCTTGTTTACAAAGAGAATATGTTAGGCTTTGAGATAATAGAGTTTTACCTTGGCCCGAAATTCCACTAATAACAACAAGATCACCGCCTCTAAATCCACCGGACATTGCTTCATTTAAGCTTTCAAATCCAGTATTGTATGAATCACCAGCTAACTCGTCATTAAATTCAAATTCCATTATAGGCCTAACTGTCTCATCTTGATTTTCTATAATACGTTTTGCAACCTCAATGTCTTTTTTTAATTTTGTTGTGTCTATTTTTTGATCCTCCATATTTTTTATTTATCAAATTTATTCATATTTCTAAACCATGTTTTCAGCCTTCTTCCTACTTCAAATGTTTTTTTAGTTTCCCATAGTTGCATAGTTCCTCCTTTATTTGGTTCTGTCCAATAATCAATAAATCTTTCTACTACTTCTTTTAGTTTCGGGTTTTCAAGTTGTTGTAGTGCTATTTGTTTATAATTTGGTTCGTTTTTTAAGTCAGCCTCTAAGACAGAGAGTAATATTTCTTTATGGCACTCACTAGAGGAAAAAAAGTTTTTAGCAATTTGTGAGGGTGTGTCTTTCTTATCTTTCTTTTCATTCTTATAGTTCTTGTTTGTGTTCACTTGTTGTTCACTTGTTGTTCGTTTGTTGTTCACTGGTTGTTTAACTTGCTGTTCACTTGATTGATATTTATCGTAATTTTTTACTGTAATTAGCCTAAATTTATTAGTAGTTTGTTGTTCAATTTGCTGTTCACTTTTGAAGCATTTTAAAACTCTTTCTATTTTTGAGCCATTTATACCTGTTTCTTGTGCTAATATATTTCTGCCTGTAATAAACTGCCCTCTCTTTATTTTAGTAAGCTTATTGTTCCAAAGTATTTCTTTTCCCTCATGGTTAGCCTTTAATAATAAGTGTAGCCACAAATGAACATAATGAGAGTCTTTATACCAGCCCTTATCCTGTATTTTCCTGTAAGTTTTTACCCAGCCGTTATTCATATATTTCTTTTAAAAAAATATAGCTTACAAAACAAAAGCCGGTGTACCCTCGCTAAAGAATGACCACCGGCCTTGGTTCTGAAAACTATATTGTAGCGAGGGTTATTTATAGTCATAAAAATGTTATTACAATATTTACTATAAACCATTAATAATTTTTTGTCCAGATAGTTATCCCCATATCAATTCAAACCATCTATAATCAATAAAAATAGGGTGTTGACAAATTCTTATAAACACTTTATAATTAAAGCATTGTGAGGATTAAAGGTGATTTACTCCTCCCAAGGATCATCTTTTTTCTCACATAATTAAACATATATGAAGAATAAATTTAAACAATTTGAAGCTAACTTATAGGGAGGCTTTTTTTATACAATGAATAAACCAACGATAGCACTAATTACAGACGAATATGGTATTTATTCCGGTGGCAGATATTATATTCATCAGGTTATAAAAGCTATTAATCAATTAGATTATAATCTTATTGTTATTATAAACAAAGACCAACCTTCAAAAGAAGATTTTAAAGATTATGGATCACATCAGCAAATTATATTTAAAGATATCAGTAAAGTTGATATAGAGGCTGATTTATATATAGGCACTCCTCAAGCTGGGGCCTCTATGGCAATGAAATTGGGCAAGAAATATGTTAAACCTTCTATGGTAATGGTTTTTGATAGTTTACCTTTATTAAAAAAATATTATCCAAAAGATGTGGAGACTGAAATTACTGTAAAAGAATCTTTTTTTGAACAAATAGAGGAGAGTGATACTAATTTACTCGTATTAGCAGAAGCAAATAGAACAAGTATTTTAGAGGATGGCTGGCTTAATAAACGAGAAGATCAGATTTTTTCTTTATCTCCTTGTGTTAATGAAAAAGTTATGAAGCAAGTACCTGAACAAGAAAAAGAAGATATTATAATAATGACCTCAAGAATGGTTCCGCGCAAGAATTTTCCGCAAGCTATTACAGTTTTAAAAGGCCTTGATAAAAAGTATAAGTTATATATTATTTCAAATAACTTAAGTCCGGAAGTAGAAAACACAATTAGAAGTTTTAATTTACAAGACAGAATAAAACTATTTAGTCATATAACTGATTTAGAAAAATTTGAACTATTAAAAAAGAGTAAGGCCGCGATTAATACTTCATTTTTTGAAGGCTTTGGAATGTTTATAACAGAAGCTCGTGCTTGCGGTGTTCCAATAGTAGTTAATGATTTTCCAGTATTTAGAGAGATTAAGAAAAAAAGTAAAGACGACGGGATATATCTTGCTAAAAGAAATGATGATTTTGATTTTACCAAGATATTAAGAAAAGCATTAAACAAAGAACATAAACCAGTAAATTATTACAATTTCAATAGATTTAAAAAAGAAGTTAAAGATATATTAGAATGTCTGACATGGCATGGTTAAGCGATTATACATTAGAAGATAGACCTGGAGGTTGCCAAGAAACTAATCAGGTTATGATTAATGCTGGTAAAGAACTGGGGCTTAATATTGAAACTGTTAGACCGAAAGATTGTGAAAACTGGGAACTAGATAAATTCAAAGAATATAAGTTAATTATCATAAATAACTTAACCTTATTCCCTGCTAAGACATTAAATTACATAATAGATAATTGTAAATATATTAGATATGAACATGATTATGCTAGTTTAGATAGGCTGAAAGAAATACCTAAGCTATTTGATAATTCAGTTGCTAATATATTTTTATCACCATTACATAGAAATCAATTTATAAAAAGAGTTAGACTTGAATATAAGAAAATTCATTTACAACCTTCGCCAGTTTTAGGATTTAAAAGCTTAGACATTGAACGTGAAAAAGACTTAATTGTTTACGCTGGCCTTTTATCTTATGGGAAAGGGCTAAGAAATGTTGTAGATTTTATGAATAGGAATAAAGATTTAAGACTTGAAGTTTATAGCTGGAATCATGCTGACTATATTCATGAATTTAATACAACAAATATTAAATTTATAGGTGCTAAAAAGAATGAAGAATTAATTGAAGTATATAATAAGGCTAATTATTTTATTCACATGCCAGACTGGCAAGAACCTTTTGGACGAGCAGTAATGGAAGCATATTATTCAGGTTGCAATTTATTGTTAAATAATAAGCTTGGTTGTCGTAGTTATGATTGGGATTGGACTAACCATGATGAAATGATTGAGAGAAATAATAATCATGCAAATGATTTTTGGGATTTTATAAGTAAATTTTTATGAAAAAAATATTATTAACAAAAGGGAAATTTGCGATTGTAGATGATGAAGATTTTTATTATTTATCTAGATTTAATTGGTATTGCAATATTAATAATCAAGCTACTAGAAAAATTGAATGTTGTCATAAAAATAAACAAAATTATGAGGTTAGAATGTCTGATTTTATTTTAAACCGTTCTTTAGGAAAACAAATAGCACATAAAAATAGAAACAATTTAGATTATAGAAAAAAAAATTTAATTCTTGTTCGTTGGTCACATACAAGACATAATACATATTATTCTGGTTGTAAAAATAAAACTTCTAAATATAGAGGAGTAGGATATAATTCAGATATGAAAACTACACCTTGGCGTTTTCAAATTCAACGAAAAAAAAATGATGAAATAATAAAATTAACTGAATATTTTAAAACAGAAAAAGACGCTGCTTTAATGTATAATGAAAAAGCAAAAGAACTTTATGGTGAATTTGCTTATCAAAATAAATTATGAAAACAAATAAACCACCAATATTTATAGTAGGAAGTGGTCGTTGTGGAACGGTTAGTCTTTCTAAGATGTTGAAGCACGAGACCACCTATTCGGTACACGAGCCAATGCCCGGGCTTGCCGAAAACGGGTTTGACTATTATCAAGATGACATAAATTACCAACAAGCAAAAGAGCTAGTAATACAAAAACGCCAAGCAATAATAAAAGAAAAGCAAGAACAAGGATTGCAATATATAGAAAGCGCTCATTTTTTAACCATGTTTGTTGAAATATTAGCAGAGAATTATCCAAGGGCTAAATTTATTTGGTTATATAGGCCAATAGAGGAATTTGTAAAATCAGGCATGAAAAGAAAATGGTATTGTGAAGATGATTTGCCAATGTATAAGGCTCATCGTTGGTTTCCTAAGGGTGCTAAACAATTTAGCGATGACTATACCAGAGAAGATAAGTTGAGATGGCTACATAAAGAATACAACGATCAAGCGTTTGAACAGTTTAGAAATATAAGTAATAAAGTTTTTAGACTAGAAACTGTTCAATTAAACGACATAAAGACTTTAATAAAATTAAAAAAATTTGTTGACTTTCCAAACGATATAAAGTCGCAATGGTTAAAAGAACACTAATGGAAAATATTTGCGTAACAACATTAAACACTCCAAATCATGCTAAAGTAGTGGCTGATCATTTAGGAGTTGAATATGTAGAAGACCCAAAGATAGGTGATTATGATCTAATTTATTTAATTAGTTGTAATTTTTTAAGTAGTCCGCAGACTTTTGATTTTTTAATTAGGCATTGGAAAGCTGGAAGTAAAATTTTAATTCATTGGATTGGTTCTGATATATTAGAACTACAACAAATGCCTAGTGAGCAAAGACAGTTAGTTTTATCTATGGTTACTCAGCCAGGGTTTATGCACGTTGCTGAATTTGAGCCGACAAACAAAGAATTAAAAGACTTAGGAATTGAAACAGTTAATTACTTTCCGTTACCTCCAAAATATTTACCTGACTTAATGTCTTTCCCTGAAAAGTTTACAGTCGGGATTTATATGTATGGACGAGAACAATTTTATCACTGGGGATTAATGAAGCAAGTAATGAAAATTTGTCCTGAACACAAGTTTATAGTTTATGGTCATAACTCTCGTTATACTTATGAAAAAATTGAATTGCCTAATGTAGAATATAGGGGCCAAGTTGATATGTTAGATTTATTGCCAGAAGTCGCTGCGCATATGAGGTTTACAGTACATGACGGATTACCCCTCGGGCCGTTAGAATATATTATGGCCGGTCGTTATGTTGTTACGAATGTTCCAGAAGTTAAACATACAACACTTTTACCAATACAAGGCAATGCGGTCGAAACTCCACGAGAAGCCAAGGAAGTAAAAAGATGCTTAGATTATATTAAAGGAAATTATTTTAATAAAAATAAGCTTAATGAACGCGCCTCTGCTTATTGGCGTGAAGAATTACAAGTTAAAAAGTTTAAACAAAGAGTTTTTAAATATATAACTTATAATCCACAGACTTATTGGGACAAACGAGCGTCTGAATGGATTAAAAGTCATGAAGTTGATACTTATTTAGCAGCGCAATATCCAGTATTAGATTTTATAAAAGATTTTGATATTAAAAGTATTATTGAATTAGGCTGTGGTCAGGGTAGGTGGGCTAAAATTTTCGATAAATATAAGTTTACTGGAATGGACATTAGTGGAAAGCTAATTAATTATTGTAAGGAACAATATCCTGATAGTAAATTTATAGTAGATAAAGTTGAAGATTTTGAACCAAAGAAAAAATATGATTTAGTTTTTACACATACGCTTTTAGAAAATATACCAGTTAAAACTTATAAAAAAGCTATTCCAAAGATTAAAAAGATGGCTGATAGATTTTTATTCTTAGAGGCTGTTAAAGGCGATTGCTTTGGCGTTGCTTATATGTTCAGACAAAATTATGAGGAAAATTTTAACATTAGATATTTTGAAGAAATAAATAAATACTTGGCGATGATGTATGTTGAAAAAGACTTAAAGGATAAGCCAAAATTATCAGTAGTCATGGCTAATTATAATCGCGAAAAGTTTTTATCTGGATGTTTAGAAGCACTTAAACAACAAACATTTAAAGACTATGAATTAATAATAGTTGATGATTGTTCTACTGATAGCTCAAGAGAAATTATTGATAAGTACGCTAAAGAAGATAAAAGAATAAGACGAGTTTATTTGAATGAAAACGTAGGTGTCGGCCGAGCAAGAAATATTGGTAATAAATTTGCTCAGTCTGAAATTATAGTAGTGCAAGATAGTGATGATATTTCTTATAAGAGAAGATTAGAAATAATAGATAAGGAATTTAAGTTTGATGTAGATGTTTTTTATTCAGCATATCATTTAAAAGATATTGATTCCGATGATAAACTTAGAGAAATATTAGCGCCTGAATATAGCTTTGAAGAATTAAAGAAGCACCAAAAAATAGGACATCCAACAATGGCATATAAAAAGAAATGTTGGGACGAATGCTTATACCCAGAAGAAAGAGCTGATGTCGATTATGGATTATTATTAAAGTTTGGCGAAAAGAAATATAAGCATGTTAAGTCTGATACTATAACTGTATTATATATAAGGCACAAAGATCAAATATCAGTTAAGAATTTTAAAGAACAACAAAAATTAGCTAAAAATAAACAAAAAAAATATGCTTAATAAAGAATTATGCAAACAACTTAAAGAAGCAGGATTTCCACAAGGACGCAATGAAGATGAAGATTATTTTGATGAAATAAAATGCGAAAACATTTATAATCCGACTTTATCAGAATTAATAGATGAATGTGGTGGAGATTTTATTAATCTTGAAAAAGATATAAAAGGATTTGCTGTAAATAAGTTTTGTACTGAATGCTGTTCTATAGAAAATAATCCTATTTATTATAAAACAAAAAAAGAAGCAGTAGCGAAACTTTATATTCAATTATATGGCTGATTATCTAGTAATAGCATTTCTAGTAATAGTCTTAGCACTATTCGCCGAGAGATTAAATCATAAACTATTATGGGTAATATTATCGATCGGAGCAATGTGGATATTAACAATTTATTATATAAAGCAATAAAATATGAACGAACATAAAACATTTAAGAAGGTAATTAAAGCCAGAAAACGCCACGCTGATTATGTTAAGCGAACTAGAGAAGGAATTGAATTACCTAAAAGCAAGAAATTTAAACCTAAAAAATTAAAAAAATAATTATGAAAAAGAAAAAAGTAGGAAATAGCTCTTATCATGTAAGACGAGAGGATTTTTTCAAGGTTATCCCAAAAGCTAAAGAAAAAGGAGCAGTTCTCTTAGATTGTGCAATTCCTTTTTTAGACAATGACACAAATGAAATGGCAGAAAATCATGGCTATGAATATGTGCCGACTGATCTTGATCCAAGGCAGCCTGAAATTAGAAAAGAAGATATATTTAATCTAAGTTTTGAAGATAAATATTTTGATGGAGTAATTTGTTCACACACCCTTGAACATATTCTTGATTATCACACAGCTATAAATGAATTAATGAGGGTTACTAAAGACGACGGATTTATTTATCTTAGAATACCAGCCTATAAGCAAGATTATAATATTAGAATTTATTTAAATCCAGGTGAAAGAGATGAAGGTCATATGTGGACACCAAGCACAAAGAATTTTGATCATGATATTAAACAATTATTAAGAGTAGAAAAACATAACTATTATCAAGAAACAAAAGAGGCTGATTGGTTATGTTATAAAAAATAATTATGATTAAATTAGAATGTAAATATTGTAAAAAGAAGTTTTCTGTATTTCCATATAGATTAAAAAGAAAAGATTCTAAAGTTAAATATTGTAGTAGCGAATGTTATCATAATGATTTTATAGGTAGTAAAATGAGTAAAAAAACTAGAAAAAAAATGAGTGAATCTCATGAAAAGCCAATTTGGTTAGAAAATCAAACTCCTTGGAATAAAGGAAAAAAGGGATTACAAAAAGCATGGAATAAAGGGACTGGAAAAAATTTTATAACTACTGATGGATATAAAAAAATATGGAAAAATAATAAAAGATATTTAGAACATCGCTTTATAATGGAAGAATATTTAGAAAGAAAATTAAAAAATAATGAAATTGTTCATCATATTAATGAAAATAGATTAGACAATAAAATCGAAAATTTACAAGTTATGACTAAATCAGAACATACAAAATTACATATGAAATTATATTGGAAATTAAAAAAATAATATGGAAAAAAATAAGTACTTCCTTACTGGGTCTGCGGGATTTATTTTCGGACATCTTCATGAAAAGCTATTAAAAGAAGGGAACGAAGTCAAAGGTATCGATAATTTTTGGCACGCCTCAAGGAATCCTATAAGAAAAAAAGTGGATAATAAAGATATAAGGTATTATAAAATGATTGAACCCTATGTTGAATGGGCTGATGTAGTCTGCCATGGTGCGGCACAAATCCATGTTGATCGTTCTAATGAAGACCCACACGAAACCATTG
>Ga0207997_1001810_pt1 | contig 10955 bp, 25 predicted proteins | sample AntAceMetag02UKN_FD_184777 | JGI IMG/M metagenome (GOLD analysis project Ga0207997, IMG submission 184777) | Saline lake microbial communities from Ace Lake, Antarctica - Antarctic Ace Lake Metagenome 02UKN (SPAdes) (version 2) | ecosystem: Environmental > Aquatic > Non-marine Saline and...
TATTTTATTTTTTCTTTATCTTTAATTGCCCAAATCATTTTTTTATTTCCTTACTCATCTCTTTGCCTCTAAGAAATCAATCTCTAGAAACATAATAGGAATAGATCCAACTTTCCAATCAGAAATAATAACCATATCTCCTGCAAGTTCTAAAATTTCTCCAGAAAAAAATCTACCATTAGTTTTTTTAATGTAAACTTTAATATTATTCTTTTTGTAAGCAGATAATGTGTCAAACAGAATCTTATCTCCTCTTTTCTTTTCTTCTTCCATAGTTTATCAATTCCCAAATACTATTTAAATAATAGTATTCATTTTAAAATAGTAAAAGATTATAAAAATTATAAACATTTTCACTATGTTTTTAAACTAACAAAACTAACTATATTGGAAGATGGGATATGGAAATTATGGAAATGATGCAATAACTTTTCCTCAACTTGTTTATGGACAAATAAAAAAGATTCAAGAAATATGTTCTAAGGAATTGAGAGATGGAGATAAAATAATTAAGAATGCTCTTGGAGAGCAAACTATTGAAGGAGAAGATACTAGGTATAGTTATTTGCAATCTATTGATGTTTTAGGATCTTTATTATCTTCTTATTTTAATGATAAAATTAAAAAGCAATTTAATGAATTTGTAGATATTTGTGATATAGAATTAATTGAAGCAATTGAAGATAAGGATTTTATTGATTTATTAAGTTTAACTCTTGGAAAGGAAAAATCAAAGGATTTAGCTAATAAATTAAAAACAGTTAGTGCCATGCAAGTAACAGCAAATACTTTTTTACTTAATTATAAAATACAAGAAGCAAGAAAAATGTTTAGAAGTTTAATAAAATTATTTAAGGACAATGGTTTCTTGGCACAAGAATCTTTTGGAGATACTGGAGGTGCACCAGCAGATAATGGAATGGATGCCTTTGAGGAAGATGAAGATGGTGAAGATAAGAAATGAAACAACCACCAAGAGTAATTTACAAAAGAGCAGCAAAACCTAATAGTTGGGTAAGATGGTCTGTCTTTAGAGTTCAGAAAAGAAATAATTCTACTAATGTAAGATTTGTGGGAGATACTGGGACTGGAAAATCCTGGTCTGCTTTGTCCTATTGTGAGTTATGTGCTAAATTGCTAAAAAGAGAGTTTACTGAAAAAAATATCTATTTTTCAATAAGAAATGTTCTTGATGAAATAAGTGAAAATAATCCTAGACCAGGAACAATATTCTTAATAGATGAGCAACAAGTAGAAGCAAATTCCAAAGATCATCAATCTAAAAGGGCAAAGGCTTATTCTTTGCTTTTATCAACTGTGCGTTCAAAGAGATATATTATTGTAACAACTCTTCCATTTTCAGATATGGAATTAAAAAGTGTTAGAAGATTTTTTCATGTAGAACTTGAAACTCATGGTGCAAATTATACAACTAATACTGTTCGTTCAACACCAAGATTTTTAGAATATTCTAGACAGAAAAAGGATAAGGTGTATCATAAAAGACTTATTATTAGTTTTTTAGATGAAAAGACAGGATTCAGAAAATCAGTTAAAATGTCCTATTGGGACATACCTAAAGCTAGTCAATTATTACTTGATAAATATGAGTTAATGAAAGCAGAGTTTCAACAAGGACTTTATAAAAGATTATCTAAAGAACTTGCTAAGGAAGAAGGTGAGGAGGAAAAGTTACCTAAAGGAGCTGCCAATGGAGCAGTCGAACAAACATTAACTGAATATCAAACTGCAATACTTAAACATTTAAGAAATGGAGTTAAAATACAGAAAGAGATAAACCAGAAACTAATAGAAGAAGGATTAAACTCTTCTAAAGGAAAGGTTTCACAAAATATGAAATGGATGAGGAATAAGGGGGTAGTGATAATTTAAAAGGTTTATAGAGATTCAATATGATAAGTATATGCTATTATGCACATACTCCATATTAAATTAAGTCAATAGAAGGTGAAAATCAACACCCTAAAAACACTAACCACTAACTAATAAAATGAATAAAACAAACGAAAAAAATAATGAAAGTCCTGGAGAAAAAAATAATATTTCACAAGAAGGAACTGCAACTCATAGTGGATGGATGCACTTCTATTCTTCTTTTGCAAAGTACAGAGATGAATCTATCCGGCTTGGACAATTAATCTTAGGAAATAATTTGAACCAAGCAATGAATGCGCTTACCGAATATCATTCCTCACTATATAGTATGGCCCAACAACTATTTAGTTTTTATGATTCAAATATTGAAGATGAAATAACTGATAAATGGTTAAAGATAGGTGAGGATATAAATACAATTTCTAGGACCTATAATGATAAGGATTTTAGAAATGAAATGATCTTAGTTGGAAAGGGAATTGATATAAAATTAAAGAAGGATCTTCTTAAGTTTTTTAATAGGATTGATAGACTTGCAGCAGATGCAGGATTATTAGTAGGTAAGGAAGAAAAGGGTAGAGATGAACCAAAGAAAGGAATGGTAGGATTATAATAATGGGACAAGATACAATATATAAATTTTTGAGTAAGAAGAAAAATATTGGTAAGTGGTTTACTTCAAAGCAAATTAGTAAAGCTCTAAAAGTTTCTGATTGCTCAACTCCTTTGAAAAAATTAATAGATAGGGGAGAAGTTCAGAGAAAAACACCTTTAGAAGTTTTAGGAAAGAGTGCAGAAAATTACTTTAATATTTATCTTTATAGTGTTATAAAATGATTATATTTATAAATGCTAAAAACATACCTTTATTATGAAAGTAGCTATTTATGCAAGAGTTTCAACTGAAGATCAAAATGCAGATAAGCAAGTAGATATATGCCAAGAATCTTGTAGGAAGGAATCTCACGAGATTTTTAAAATTTATAAGGATGTTATATCTGGAACTAAAGAATCTAGACCAGAGTTTAATAAATTACTTGAAGATATGCGACATTATAAGTTTGATGCAATTATGGTTACTAAATTAGATAGATTGGGAAGATCTCTTATACATTTATTAGGATTAATTGATGAGTTTAATAAAAAAGGAATTGCATTTATTGCAGTAACTCAAAATATAGATACTGCTTCTCCAGGTGGAAGATTGCAAATGCAAATAATTGGTGCCTTTGCAGAGTTTGAAAGAAGTATTATTTCCGAAAGAACTAAGGAAGGATTAAGAAAAGCAATTGGTGTTGGAAAGAGAGGAAAGGATAAAACACCAAGAAAAAGAAGGGGGGGTCTTAAAAAGCAGTTATCTTACTCTCAATGAGGTAGGGGATAATAATGGAGGTTTTTAGCATGGAAATTAGAAGTATGAAAATTTATAAGGCAAAAGGAAAAAAAACTTTAATAAATCATAAAATTCCAGAATGTAGTGGAGTTTATTTTATTTGGGGAGATAATGAACTTCTTTATATTGGAAAGGGAAAAAATTTGAGAACTAGAATTGCACAACATATGGGATATGGTTTTAAACAGCATATGATTAATCCTGAAGAAGCAAAGAAAGTTTCAATAATTTTTACAAAAGATGAATTTGATGCTGAGAGATTAGAAAAACAATTAATAAAATTAATTCCTTCAAAGTGGAATAGTGAACCATTTTATAAAAAAGATTGGTATAATGATTGGAGATTTGGAACTGGAATGTTTGCCAAACAATAATAAATCACACTATTTATAAAGAGAAGAAGTTTAATTATATTACTCTTAAAAATGAAATTAAATTCAGTAATTAAATCAAACAAGGAGGTAAAAAATGAGTGATGAATGGAATGAAGTAAAAACAGAAGTTTGGAATCCTGAAGAAGGAGATCAAATATCTGGAATATATTTGGGTGTTCAACATGATGTAGGACCAAAGAAAAGTAATCTCTATACAATGGATGTATCAGAAACTAAGAGAGTTAACTTTTGGGGAAGTAAGATTCTTGATTCCCACATGGTTGGAATGAAGATTGGACAACAAGTGAAAATTGAATTCACTGGTAAGGTAAAGCCTGAAAAAGGCAATGAGTATAAGACTTACAAAGTTTTCACTAAACCTCTAGAAGAATAATAATATTATTCTCTTACGAGATGGGAGATCCTGTGTGCTTATTAGATTAACAACTCTGGATAGGATCTCCTTTTATAATCAAAAATGACAATACAACCAAAACATAGACTAGCAATAGATAAGGTAGATAATTTAATTTACTCTAGAAGATATTTAGATGCAAATGAACAATTGGAAAATATAAGAGATGTTATCCCAGAAGTTTATTATAAAATACTTAAATCTAAACTATTAGAAAAAAGAGTAGAGCAGAGATAAAATAATGATTAAAACAATCCTTTGGATTCTAGATAAACTTGGATGGATGGCATTAGGTGCAGGATTGGTAATTTATGGAACATTAAAATTTGGAATTTGTGTAATATGAAATTTAGAGAATTTTATAATAAACATGAATTTGCAATAGGAATGATTAGGGGATATTTAAGTATTCCTGTTTTTTGGATAATATATCTTGTTAATGGAACTCTTTAAACTTTTTGAGGAATTGGAGAATTTAGTTCTTCATGCCATTTATTAGTTTCTAAGTTATAAAAAAATGTTCCATAGAATCTTTCATTGATAAATAATTGAAACATTGGCTTCTTTTGTATAGCAAAAGGAATAAATGCTAATAAGGTTTTTTTCTTTGTAGCTTTTTTTCTAACTTTAAAAGAATCTCCTTCTATCTTTTCATATAATTCAAATAGAACTTGGCTTTTCATTTCACCAAGAACTTTCTTCATTGAAGGACTTAATTTTAACACCATCTTTTCATTTACTAAATATCTTATCTTTATAAATATAATGAAACTAAAAAAGTAATTCACTATGTTTATAAATAACCAATATTTATCTATTTAATAAAGATGGCAACAAATTATCTCAAACCTTTTAGATTATCTTTGAAGATTGCTGATGGAAAACCTAGACATTTATTTATTAAACAATTAAAGGATCTTATGGATAGTGATTCTTCTCTTCATCCAATGATGGAGAAAACATTAAATTTGTTAAAAAAAACTAGGTCACAATTTATTATGTTAGCACCAGTTAGAGAAGTTGTTTTTGATCCATTAGAAAAAAGACATTTTGATAGAAGTGCTGAACCTCGTGGAGATTGGACTTGTACTCTTTGGAGTAATGAAGAAATAGAACAACATGAAAAAGATCCTAAAGGACATATCAAAGCAAGTTTAAAATTATTTGAGGGATTAGGATATGAAATGTTTGATTCTTCTGAAGTAAGCAGAGATTATTTAGATAATTTAGCTAAACTTACTGAAAATCAAATTATGGCCCAATTAAAAGGTAGGGAGATGCAGAAATAAAATGGATATAGATATAACTGACGAAAGAGCTAGGGAAATTACTAAAATAATCAATATGTATCCACAAGGACATTTAGAAATTAAAAATGAGAGGGTTTTTTGGTGTTCGGATCATATTGAACCTATTACGGATAGTCCCCAACCTCCAATGGGGAGGGGTTATCCTCAACAGCAACATTCAGGACAACAATCTGGAATGTCTAATGCTGCACAAGGTTTTAAAAGAAGTTTAGATGTATTAGGGCAAATGGTGTGTTAATATGATTGAAGTAACTTTATCTGGAAAAATGAATTCAGTTTTTAAAGTAAAAAATAAAAAGAAAATAGAAATGTGGAAAATGTTAGAAAAACAAAATGGATCAAAAGCAATATTTGTAATAATTAAAATTAGAGAGATAGAAGATAAAAAATGAATAAAAAAGAAGAAATAAAAAAACCAAAGAAAAAGAATTGGATTGTAGATCTTTATAGAAATTGGAGAAATGTTGGAAAGAATTATAAGAAAGTTAAAGGATCTCCTTATGCTCTAATGGGATTAAGTTTGAAATTTAGAAAGATTATTATTTATTTATTAATTCCCTATTTACTTTATATGAGTTATTCAATGGCTATTAAGATTAGACAAGTTGGGTTTATGGGGACTTTTCAAAAAGTATTTATGATTGGAGTTATGGGATATATCTGTTGGAAGATTTATAAAACAATTCCTTATGCACAAAAACAACTTGAATATTATAAAAAAAATCCTCATGTAATTAATTATGTTTCAACAAATGTTAAGGAAGAGATTAATGACATCTTGGCAAAAGTAAGCCAAAATGCAGCAGATGAAAAATTAAAAGAGAAACAAAAGGAGGAAAAAAATAATGTTCGGAAAAAAAACAGTTCCAGTGAAGGAAGTGGAGCAACCGGTAGCACAACAAGTGCCAGTTGAAGAAGCTCAAGAGATAGAAGAACCTAAAGAAGATTCAGAAAAACCTCAATCTGAAGAAACTCCAGAAGATAATAGTGATGTTCCATTAGAAGAATCTGAAAAAACTTCAGAAATGACTATTGAAGAAGTTTTAAGAAATCACGAAGAAAGACATTTATCTTCAGAAGAAAGACTTAGAAGAATTGAGCATCTTTTGAGATTAGATTTTTAATTATATGGCCTTCAAAAAAATCCCCAAAGATGTATGGAATAATATGAGTGCAGAGGATCAGAAATATTATTCTTTAATGTTCCAGAAATCAATTGAAGATAGAAAAAGAATATTTCTTTATATTACTAGGGGATTGGCCTTATTTTGTATTTTTACTTTATTATTCATTGGCTATGCTATGATTCTTAATGCTAAGGATTATGGAAATTTATTTGATGAGTATGGACCTAATGCACATTGTTATTTATGTGGAGAAAAAACATTGAGAAGATGTGAATGTCAATATCATAAATCAATGGATTATGGAAATATTATATTAGAAGGTCCAAATTATACTAAATTAAGAAAAGAAACTGCAGAATTTAATATTGAAACTTGTAAACCTTATGATTACTATCTTAGGGATAAAATAGATAATTTATTAGTAGTGAACCATTCAAATATGGTTAATATTGATTAAATAAGCCAATCTAATGGACTTTTTTAATGTTTTAGTATAATTACTTCTTATGATGTATTGGAACATCTTTGAAGGGGGTTTTTGGTAACTTTTGCTTAACATTAATAATCTTTAATTTTTTAGTTCCTTTAACATATTTCCACTTAACCCATGCACCAATTCTTCCGTTAAAAGATTGTTTTATCATTTTTTCCTTCCACTTCTATAAACATTTCTTTTCTTTCGTTTATCACATTTAGATTTTCTTTGATTTATCATCTTTTCTTACCCACAAAAATCTCCTGGACATTTTTAACTACTTTCTTAACATCTTTTTTAGAAATCTGTACTGGCTTAAGAACTTTTTTTACTTTATTTTTATTCATCTTCTTCTCCCTTGTCCAGTTCTTTTAGTTGTTGAACATCCACCTCTACCCCTATTAGATCTCCTTCCCCTACCACTTCCATCTCTTTTTGGTTTTCCTTGTGCCATCTTACATATCAAATGTCAAAGAACCGAAATCGTGAGTTCTTCTTTTTTTAATTGGTAGTTGAACATATCCTCTTTCTTTTTTCATAATCTTTTTAGGTCTAGGAGTTGAGAAATCAATTTCTAATCTTTCCTTTGGTTTTTTATATCCTAGTGTTTTTTCCATAACTCCTCTTTCAGTTGGTTGTGGTTTAAAAGATTCAGTAACATCCTTAGCAACACCACCAAAAACTCTTTCTGCCTTCGGTGCATATTTTTGAGTAAATCTTACTGTGCTACCATATCCTTTTGCAACTGCCTTTCCACCTCTACCAAGTGTAGCCTTGAACCTTTGAAATCTAGTTAATCCCATGATTTTTATAACAACTACTTGTATATAAACTTTTTTATTCTAAAATTTTAAGAAATAAAAACCCAACATATAGTCAGTTTCCCATTTTTACTTTGGGACCACAAGTTAACCAATTATTCATTAAGGTTAATTAGTAGTATGGAGTACCTGCTTCAGCAGCAGCACTTCCAAGACCACTAGTCAACATAGTCAGTATAATTGTAGCAAAACCAACAACTACAAGGATTGAGATCCAAGAAGTTCCAGTCGCTAAGGCGTCAACTACAGCATCTGCAGCATTTGCAGCAGAGGAATTAGTATCCATTTGTGAACCGATTTCACTTGTTATGTAAATACCGATTACTAATGTAACACCCACAATTACAACTGATATAATGAATGATTGCAAATTAAAAGCAGCCATTTTTTACAGTGTATTTGAGTACATTTTAGTTAATCAATTGAGAAAAAAATAATATATATACAATTTTAAACAAGAAATTACCTATAAGAAATTACCTAAGCAACAATTAAATTTATGAAATCATCCATTTTTTTTTCATTCCATTTTTTTGATTTACAACTAGGACAAATTTTAGGACGTTTTTTCCCTCGCTGTTTCCACTTATGAGAACATCTTAAACATTCATTATTCATTGTCTTGCTTCCTCCACATAACTAATAATAAATCCTGTTAATATTCCTAAGAAGAATACAAAAATAACTAATTGATTAAGTTTAAGGAAAGATTGTAAAATCCAAGATGATATAAAGAAGAATAAACTAATATAAGATACACTTGCTCCAAGTTTCCATTCAGATTTTGACGCAACATAAATTGCTAATCCATATAATATTATTAAAAATAATGGGGCCATAAGATAATCTGTAACTCTGTTAGACCAAGACACTAATCCTTCTACGCCATAACCATCTACTGTTGCATTTAAATAATCTATTGTATCTCTCGCCATCTTATTTATTCCTCAACGATTGTTTATTTATTTTTTTATTCATTTTAAGGTAATTCCGTTTTATTTGAAGCTGATTTTATATAACTCATTGCAATATATATTCCAACCATTAAAGTAATCATTCCAATTAATCCACTCAATGCTGGAATACCTAAAGTAATGGCACTTAATATATTTCCTATTGCTGGAATCATATTAAAAAATGCCCCAAGTGCATTTAGACCAACAATAAATACATTTACTGTACCAGTAACTAAATTTTGACCTGCATTAAATATATTCTTAACAGTACTTTCATCTCCAACTGTTCCACCAATAGTTTCAAATGAGGAATATTCTCCACCTATTTGTTGAAAAGCAGAACTATAAGGTTCATCTATTGAAACATTATTTAAATCAACAAATTCTACATAATTTCCAAATAGGGTTGTTGCTGCAAATGTAATAATTAAACATGCAAAGAGTATTTTTGTTAGGTTAATATTTCCCATTATCCTTTCCTCCTACGTAATCTTGAAGCAATTATAATCATTATAATTATTACTCCCCAAATTATTCCTGTACTTAATGCTAACCATCCCATTTTCCAAATACCAAACATAACAAGGAGAACTAATATCATTCCAAATATTGGACTTCCAGAAGCAACCCCAATTAATCCTGCTGTTCCTATTCCCAATAAACTAATAACTTTACCAAATGGAGAAATAACTGAAACTAAATCTTCATCCTTTAAATTTACATGAAGAACATCAACAATTTTATATACCCCATCATATTCTTCATCTAATTTTATTGTTCCTGAAATTTCATAATTGCTTCCAGAAGTAAGTAAATAATTAATTATTCCTGCAACACTTTCAGTACAGTCACTACTAACTAATACATTTCCACCATAAGTAACATTCCATATTTCTAAACATCCTTCTTTAGTATAACCTGTACTATCTGTCCAAGAGAAAGTAGTAATATTTGTATTATCATCAAATGTTAGTGCATGACTAATTGTTCCAAATAATTCATAAAAATTATCTGTTCCTAAATTAACAGTTATAGGCCATGTTGTTGAACTCAATTTTGTATTATCTTCTATATGAACATTAACACCTTCATAATTTACAATAGCACGATACCAAGTGTTATATAATTCTAAGTCCATAAATCCTGCTCCATTAGAAGATGTTGTAAACATACCCACAGTTGAATAAGTATTACTTCCAATATTCCATTTTTGAACAGTTACTAATGCTCCTCTTAAAGGATCATAATTTTGGTCTGTAACTGAAAAAGTAATTATATCTGTTAATGTTGTTTGTGATAAATATAATGGGATATTTTGAGTAAAATTTCCAATGGTTGCATCACTTAGTATATATTCTCTTGCATCATATCCTGTTGCTGAATAACTTATAGTTCCATCTAAAGTAACATTTTCTCCAGAGGAATTAATACAAAACATATAATTGCTACGATTTTCTGTTAAATTTTGATAATAATATTCTTCAACAACACTTCCACTTCCTCCAACAATATAATATTGGAAAATTAATTCAAATGTTGAATTTAATTCTAAAAGGGAATTAGTATCATAAGTTGTAAAATTTAAAGTTAATCCATCTATTGAAGGAGATTCACAATATGCAATAGTTAAATTTGTAATATTTTGTGTTCTTGTACTTGTGTTAACATATTCAGTTCCTTCAACTCCTGTATAAGTTATGGCCCAAAAGAAATCTCTTGTTGCACCATCAGAGGGAATTTCAACTTCATTTGTTAAATTAAAATCATTTCCAGAGATTGCAGTAGTTGAAACATATTGAGTTCCATCATAATAAAAAATTGCACCAATAGATGATATTGTTGTAGATTTTGTTCCAATAAATTTAAATTCTTCTTTAGAAGTTACTTGTGCAGTTGCACTATATTTTACTTCTTCTTCAAATAATTGATATTCCCATTCATAGAATGTAGAATTTTCTTTACCTAAAGTATCATTAGCATAAACAGTTATATTATAATTTCCTTGTTCTAATATAAAATTAGTTGAATTTATTATTCCATTCAAACATCCATCAATTGTTATATTAGTTCCATTATAATTATACCAACAAGAATCTAAATTAAAATCATTAAAAGTTATATTTAATGTTTCATTCTTTTCATCATAACCATATCCTTCTATAGTTTCAGGGCTAGTAATATTAATTTT
>Ga0207997_1001813_pt1 | contig 10934 bp, 19 predicted proteins | sample AntAceMetag02UKN_FD_184777 | JGI IMG/M metagenome (GOLD analysis project Ga0207997, IMG submission 184777) | Saline lake microbial communities from Ace Lake, Antarctica - Antarctic Ace Lake Metagenome 02UKN (SPAdes) (version 2) | ecosystem: Environmental > Aquatic > Non-marine Saline and...
GCATAAGCATAAGCAGCATCAGCAGCATCAGCAGCATAAGCAGCAGCAGCAGCAGCCTTTTGCAGCGCCCATTTTGCGCCGTCGTCACATGCGTGGTGTTTGTCCGCGAATTGTCTAACTTCTGTCATTTTGCCCCTCCTTTGTTACGGGCGCAAGCCCATCTAATCTTAATCCAGTCAACCCACTACAGGGCACGCCCCTCAAGACGTGCCCTGGGTGCGGGTGGGCTAGCTGATCTGCCCTGCGTCGATAATCCTATCAAGAGTATAGATAGCCTCATTGTCCGGCTCTTCCCCCGCGAGGATCTCGAACCATACGGCGATCTCTATCTCTTCGCCGTACTCGTTCGTCCGCGGGATCACCGCTTGCATTGCTACACCATCGCCATAGTTGTCTATTTCCGCGTGGTCCATCGCGTCGATATCAGCCTGTGTGATTGTGCCTGTTAGGTCGTCCATTGTAGTGTTCTCCTTGTGGTGTTAGTGTTGCTGTCCATGGGTAGTAATATAGCACTAGCTGTGCCAAGTGTGCCAGTGGGGCACAATACCATGCTCTGCCCTATAATTAGTCGATAATCAGCCATTTAAAGCAATCTGCACTATGAGCAATTCTTGATTATGACAAGGGATTTGGCGCATTACTGCGAACATTCCCATAGCTGACAAACAATCTGCTCACCGGTGCAAATTGATAGCTTGCACAATACCGCTATATGTGAGAGTATCTATGCCAACGGATGAGGGGACCGAATCCTAATCTTACAAGGAGACACCTATGGAGCCACAATCAACAGAGCAGAGGATAGCACGAGCTGAAGCATTGAGGGATGATGCCAGGGAGCTGCCCCAGCCAATGCACTATCTAGGGACAAGGCACAAGGCTCACGCAAGAGCAAGCCAAAGCAGAGCGGAGCAGGCACGCTGCCAGCAAGCCATATCAGCAGGACAAGGCACAAGGCACGCATAGCATAGCAGGGGATAAGGGGGCAATACAGCCCTTGTGATAGTATAGGTGCAAGAGAGATAGGGCCTTCAGGGGGCTGTAAGAGTGTCGGATTATGCGACATGGTGAGAGCAGACTGGACAGGAGTGGACAGGACTGGACAATAGAGGACAGGTGGCTGGGTTTAGTTTGTCCCACAAGAGCACGCAGCCCGCCACTGGCGACCCTTGGCACGCGTGATCAGCTCCCATCCAGAGCAGTTTGCCCCCGCAAAACGTGGATATATTCTCAATAACAAGAAATGTAACTAATAAGGGGCTTAAAGCTAAGGAATATGCACGCGTGTCGTATAATAACGGATATGTTAACTAACAATGATGTGCGTTAATCAAAGGAATACGAGCGAGGCCCCGTACCCGTCACCCACCACCCCCGCCCTCTTCACTAACGTCTAGTCCCTTGTATACGGATTCCCAGAACCCATTTCTTTGTCAAAACGAAACCCCGTTATTCCGCACCCCTCTATCCATCACCCGCCCCTACGATGCCCCACAGGTGGGCTGTACGGCTCTGTCCGGCGTTAACCCGCTAAAGGTGGACTCATGTATGGGTTTGCGGAGTTAGGCTCCTGAGTGGCGTTATATGGCTTCTAGGCGGTTAGCTACGTTTGACGATGATCTTGCTCTGCTGGATGATAGCGCCAAGGATGCCTGTGAGGATGCGTGCTACCACTAAGATTGCCCCAGCGATGTATCGTGTATCGTATGATGAGACTGATTCGTATCTGTAATGGCTCTCGAATTTCTTGATGATGTCTTCTGCTTCGTGCTTTTTCATATGTTCTCCAATTCTTATCGCCTAGGGCGGTGGACGTTATTCAATCAAAGGAATATGGCTATTTGTGTGCATCCATCATCGGTTTAATCCGCTCATAGAATGCATCGAATAGCCTTGTGCTTCATATCACCTCCTAGTTCCCCTGATAGTACAGCAGAAGCCCCTTATGTGTCAATAGGTAAATTAGTGCTTGCTCTTTTAGGAGAGGGTGTGGTAGAGTGGGAGAAGGATTAGGACAGACAAGCTGTCCGTGGAGAAAGAAATGAAGTATAGGATAATGAGGCGAGCATTCTGGGACGATAATGCCAACAAGGCAGATTATGGGGTTCAGTATCACAGATGGTGGCATGGATGGATTTGGGAAAGGACGGCTGCGAATCCGCGCACTCCGTGTAGTTACATGGTTCCGAGAGAGTTTGACTGTGCCACTGAAGCTAGAGATTGGATTATAGGCAACTATGGGACTACTGCCCAGATTGTTTCGGAAGAGTGGAAGGCACTATGATAACTGCTCACCCACACTGGCTACGCGCGTGCGAAAACATGGATAGACGGCGATTCTGGGCTGATATATCATACTACGACTCGCTGACTGTTAGTTGCGTCTGGTGGTGCAAATGATCGTAACCCCACACACCCCAGAGGAAGCCCTAGCCGTGGAAATAATGGCGCGAATCCTCACAGACGACCTAGTAGGTATTAACGTAGTGGATACGGACGTAGCGGGGGATAGTGACCTGCTAGAGCGTGATATTCAGTTGCGGTGGAGCTGTCAGGCGATTGAGCAGATTTCCAGCATCATCAGGGATTTTAGGGCGTGTCAGTAAAGGAGACGAAGTTATGCCTAACGAAGTACTAGCCGCTATATGTGCAATTGCCGCATCAGTAAACTTATATGGGTGTATTACAGAGCACCAGCCGATATTAGGTGCTTTCTGCCTGTTTTTCTCGCTATTAACAATAATCATAGGGACTGATCACGAGTGATATGAATGGAGCAACTAACAATCTGACCGCTGGGGGGTTTGCAAGGGTTTCACCTCGCTCCATTCCTCCGCCTGAGCTAGCCCCCCAGCTTTTAAGAATATGCTTGACTTTTAGCCATGCTTATGCGAGTATACCAACAGCATAAGAGGATACGCCCATGATACAACAATACAATCTAAGCCCTCACGAGAAGAACATTCCTTTGCGTATGTCTCTTATGCACCTCGTGGGGGTTTTCTTTATGGTGGCAAGATGAAGGTGTACGACAAAGAGAGAGAGAAAGCACGCAACAGAGCGAAGTACTTAAAGTATAAAGAGAAGCGCATGGCTGAAAATGGCACTTATATGCACCAACCTCCAATAGCGGCAGAATATAGGGCGTGGAGCGGGCTTAGGGGCAGGTGCAGGAACCCCAAGGATGCTGGATATATGCATTATGGAGGAAGGGGAATTTCTGTATGCGAGAGGTGGGATTCATACGATGCATTTCTTAAAGATATGGGCCGTCGTCCTAGATATGGTTACAGCATAGACCGAATTGATAATGATGGCAACTACGAGCCGTCTAATTGTAGGTGGGCGACCGCTTCTCAGCAGGTCAGGAACAGGAGGAATCACGTAATGACCCCAGACAGGACTAGAGTGGCGCGATGGCATAGGGACTTTGCTGATATGTCTTGTGCAGAGATATCAACATTGTGGGGATGCGACAGGACTACGATACGTTATGCACTTAATAGGAGCAGAAATAATGGCACAATCTAACACGGCGAAACTAGAGGCTGAATGGAAAGCAGCTAAGACCGAAATGTGTGAGTGGATTAAAAAGTCCATGCCTCTCCTGCCACCAGCGGATAAGGCAAGCGACGTGAAGGCTATAGTGGATGCCATGAAGCAGGGCGAAACCATTGTATTCACCGCCATGCCTACAGGTAGCGATAACGCGGATAACCCCGAACGTGATGTCGGCAAGGCAAGCGATGTGCTGAGGCGGGCGGTAAAAAGAATGGACGGCAAGATGTCTACCATAGGTGGGGCTGACATATTTGGCGAGGAGGAGGACGAGGATGAAGAATAATAGTGGCGTTTACTGTGCTTGCCTTACGTGGATGGAGGTACGCAAGAAGTATAATGATAACGAGTACGAGTGCTACTGCCCTACGTGCAAGACCACCCACAGAGTTATGGTGTTTGGCGGATACATAATGGTTGGAGACACACAATGAAGGATAAACCATTACTCGTAGGGATTAGTAATGACGCATGGTCATATAATCATCTTATTAGGTGGCATCGCTACGCGAAGGCAAATAGCGGGTGCAGATTGGGGTTGATTCTCATTTCTGATAATACCAAACTGATTGCCGAGCTAACCGAACAGTTTGATAAGATTGAGGTCTATCCCGAAAGCGCAGATTGTCGGGATTTTTACAACGAGGTGCGCCTGATAGCCCCTGTGCTGTTTGATGAGCCTTGCATATATTGTGACGCAGATGCGGATGTATGGGCTGACCTGAGCGACCTGATAGACAGCGTGGGTAACCATGAGATCGCGTGTGTGCGTTCGCCGGGGCACTTCCCTGATTGGGATGAGGAGCTTGGCAAGGGCAGGAAGGAGTACAATAACGGCTTCCTCGTTCTGAACTACGGGCCAGACCGCGCACAGGACATCACTGAGGCGTACCAAGACAGCATGGACAAGGCGCGTGCGGCTATGAGCAATCCCCGCGTGAGTGGCAGTATCGGGTTCAATCTGATGCTCTACGAAACGGATGTGCTATGGAAGGAGCTAGACTACTGCAATTCGGTGATCTGGTGGGACGATCTTGCGCTGACGGATGCCAAGGTAATCCAGTGGTGCAACGATAAGGGGCAACGTAAGCGACTTACGCTAGAGGCTGAGTGGGTTCGGGCGGGAGATGCGATGTGATTGACGTAATATGCCCTTCCCGTGGCAGGCCGATCTACTGCAAAGAGATGGTTGAGAGCGTTCTCGCAACTGCTACAGGTGACGTGCGTATTGTCATAGGGCTAGACGATGATGACCCTACAATCGACGAATACGGGCTTATAGAGGGCGTTACGCTGGATATAGGTGCGCAGATGGACGTGGCGGTGTGAAGAACCAGTGGACAGCAACATCAGAGAAGGGTGGCAAGAAGTACGCATACGCACCACGGCTCCCGCAGTACAACCAGATCAACGATTTTCTGATGCAAGGGCGGTCACGCCTATTCCAATACTACAAGAACGACATCTACAAGTACAAGGATCAGCTAGACATCACGGCAGACGAAATCCGTATGGGCATCAACTCGGCTAATGAGCAGAAGCGAGCCTACAACGCTGAGACTGACGAGCACCTGTACGCGCTCCTGAACGACGATATCAACATCAAGAACAACATCGTGGTAATCCAAGGGTGCTCAACTCCGTGGTACGCCTGTATCGCGCTGGCATACGGGGCTAAGGGCGTGGTAATCGTGACGGACAGGGACGTGGTGTGTAGCGATGAGCGCGTGGTGATCGCCAAGCCAGAGCAGGTAAAGGAAGGATTTGCTGACTACGCTATGAGCATCTGTGAGTTGCAGTCGCTAGGGCTGGGGCGGTACGGGGACATGACGGAGCCTGACGCTGACGTTGCGATGATGGGGGTTATCCGCAAAACATTGAAGCCAAATGGACGATTGTTCTTGAGCATCCCGTGTGGTGCTGATATGATTGTATTTAACTTAAACCGCATCTATGGGAGACACCGCTTGAAGAAGCTGATGGAAGGCTGGACGCTACGAGGGTCGCTCGGATGGGACGCAAAGCTGTCAAAGCGATGGACTACGGATGCGAAGTATAAACCGTTATTCATATTGGAGAAGCAATGAATAATCAGATTTCGACACAAGGTATGACAAAATGAAAACACTATTCGTAGGCAACCACGAGAACGACTGGCTCTTAAAGGGCGCACTCCACCACGCCTACGAGCATATACCCGACCTAGACCCCTTAGTCTGCTACACGCCCCACGATGTAACCAAGTGGGCAGAGACGCTAGGTGCGTTCGTTGAGGGGATGGACGAGGACTACCTGTTGCTGATGCTGGACGACTACTGGGTGCAGAGCGTGGACGTGGGGATGCTAGAGCAGTCGGAGCGGTTTATCATAAGGGGAGAGTTCCTTAACTACGCCGCAAAGGTTGACTTGTCTGGCGATAGGATGCAGTTCAGGCATGAGCCAGAATATAGGGGCTTTGTTAGGGCAGACAAAGAAGCTCGCTATCGCTCATCGCTTCAAGCAGCTCTCTGGCGCAAGGACTACTTACTTGAGTTTTGTCACAGCGAATGGACACCGTGGGACTTTGAAATAAAGGGTAGCCAGCAGGCTATCAGGGACGGAGCCTGCATACTAGGCACAGACAAGCCCTGCATCCGCTACATCAACGTATTACGCAGAGGGGAGTGGTATGGCAAGTTTGACTTTTGAGGGAATGTGTCGCAAGCTAGCGGGCAACGAGAACTTCTCGTTCAGCCGATGGGGTGACGGCGAGTTCGCGGTAGCCCTGGGTGACGTTGGCGAGAATTGTGATGGCGCGAAGTATTACAGTGATCTGGGCGAAGCCCTACGCTTAGTCCTCCGTAGCAAGCCAGAATACTATCTAGGAATGCAACCGAAAGGAATGCGCGACATGGGCGACCGCATAACCAAGTGGCTCGCTGACGAGGGGCTAGATTTCGATTGGTGTAACGCAGACATAATCCATGACGCAAGCATAGCGGGTGATCTAGACCTTCTCTCGCAGTCGCTAAAGGGGCGTAGGGTAATCTGCGTTATGCCACAGAAGTTGGCTAAGTTCGCACAGTACATGAGAGCACCACAGATCGTAGTCCCACCCCGTATCGGCTGGAAGTATTACCGCACCAACTACGCAGACCTGTGTGACGAGATAGAATACATAGGCGATGACGCTGTAGTGCTATACTGCGCTGGGATGAGTAGCGAGGTTTTCATCCACCATGTCTGGAACGATTACGGAGACAAGGTGACGCAGATTGATCTGGGGTCGGTGCTAGAGCCGTACGTCACAGGGAAACCCACTAGACGCTACCATGTCGGCATACTTGAGCGGATGAAGGAGGAACAGGCGTGAAGATTTGCGAGATCCCACAATGCGGTTCCTGCCCTTGGCTGAAATGGACTGCCGAACCCCGATGCGGAAACCCCGCCACACTTGACAAACACATAGACGACACCACGGAAATACCCGAATGGTGCGCTCTAGATGAGTTGATGGACATAGGAGAAGACGATGATTGACCTAGACAAGGACACAAGATTAGCCCTCATAACGAAGGCTGACAGATTCAAGCGGGACTATTCCTCAGCATACTGGGGATCGCGCAAGCCCACCGAGAAGCAACGCTTTATAAACGCCTGTATCATCATCGAGGAGCTAGCTGGACTCGTAGTGAATATGCTTGAGCTGGAGGATTTGGAATGCGTGTAGCCGCGATAATCCAAGTTAGCAGGTTCCCGTATTGGCGGCATACGTTCGCCAAGATAGCGGAAATAGCGGATGACATCTACCTGAATTACGACAAAAATGAAGGAGATCCTGAGATATTGCGGTTTGCACACGAGGTCTGTGGCGACAAACTGACAGGCGTTCGCATAACTGAGAGTCGCTGGTGTTGCCCACAGTGGCGCGAGGAGTGTTTACAGATGCTAGGTGAGGTTCCACAGGCGGAACGCCCTGATATCGTGCTGACCCCCGACCAAGACGAGGTGTACGGCGATGGCATCCTAGACGACTTGCAGAGGCTCTGGTACAGTGACAAGGACGCGCTAGAGTTCGATTACGCGCCACTCCCGTCAAGCGATGGGCGTGAAGTAAACGGAGGCATCCCGTACCCGCCCGACCCACACGTCAAGGCGTTCAAGTACCGTGACGGACTGAGTTACCTGCCCTACCACGGTGACGGCAAGATAGCGCAGTACCATAAGAGCATCCTCAAGGCTAACAGCAAAATTCTGCACTACGTAGCCTACACGCCTGAGATGGAGGAGGCAAAGCACTGGCGATCCGACAACGCTAAGGGACGCGCTACAAAGGCTTTGACGCTGATAGGGTTCGGGCCAAGCTCGCTTACGCCAAATCTAACGGCTATTGGTGAGGTCTGGACGCTCAACAACGGGTACGACGTAATCCACGGCAAGCTGTACGAGCGATGCACACGGATATTTGAGATGCACAACAGGGACAAGCTGATAGCACGTGACAAGCGCGACAACACCCATCATTGGCGGAACCTTGGCAAGCAGGGCAAACTGCGGAGGATCATCATGCAGGAGCCACACGACGACATGCAGGGGAGTGAGCGATTACCCATAGACGAGATCGTTGAGAGCAACCCGTCACAGATGGATTGGTTCGCGGGTAGCCCGATCTATATGCTGGCGATGGCAATTTATGAGGGGTTCAATCATATTTGTATTTACGGGCTAGATCAAAGGGATTTCGAGCACATCCCACAGCGTGAGTGCTTTGGCGCATGGGTCAGTTACGCTGTAGGGCTTGGCATAAAGGTGGACGGCGCTCTGAGCTACTTGGAAGATTACACCAAGCGCTACGGCTACGAGTACGGCCCAGATTTCTGTGAATACCAAGAAGGGTTATTGTGGCGTGGGCATCCTCAAGACCAAGTCCAGATAAGGTACAAGATGCCAAGTAGAGCTAGGCTAGGTAAGGCGTTTGAGAAGGGTGGCAAGTAATGAAGATTGAGCCATTTGCTGATCACCATCACCAGAGATCGCATCTAGGGAGGCATCGTTGGAGTGTCGCTAGGCTGATAGAGTTAAGCCGTGATTTCCCCGTCATGGAAATACCCATAGATCACCTTAATATCTATACCATATATGACAAACTGACTATGCGCGAGATGGTGGGTCACTTTCTGTCAGTACAGAGGGCAGACCTATCCTGCCCTATAATACTTGATGAGGATGGCGAGCTTATGGACGGTAGACACAGGATAATGCGTGCGCTTATAGAGGGCAAGAAGTCGATACGGGCGGTCAGATTCGACGAAAACCCAGAGCCGTGCGAGAGGGTAGACTAATGCTACGCTACGAAACACCCATGTACATGGTGCCCATCGACGGCAAGTGGGCCAAGTTCAGCAATAAGTGGCTCAAGGAGATGGAGGTCAAGGACAAGGTTACGTACGCTTGGTTCGATTTCTACATCTCTGAATACCAGAAGAATCCGATCTCGTTCTTTCTCGCGCACGGTCCAGACCACCCTGTCCACGGCAACCACGGCAGGGCGTTCCTTAACGATTACGAGCATGATCTAGTGCTGGTTATAGCGCCAAATCAATCTGGAAAATCTTTTTTGGGAGCTGGCTACACCATTCTGCGCTCCATTCCCTGCGACCCTAACTGGGTGGTATTCAAGGATCACGGAGTCATCTGCCCCGAATGGACAGGGCCAAAGGTCGTAGTGGTCGGCACGTACTCGTGGGACTTGATGAACGGTATCTGGAACACCTACCGCGAACTGCTACCCCGCCACGAGCTAGGCGAATACTCACCGAACTGGGGACGCTTTGAGGGCGAGGCAGGACGCGCTAGGAATATACGCTTCCACAATATCGGCAAGGAAGTTGTGCTCAACTGCGGGACGAAGATCATCTTTAAGTGCTATAGGCAATCGCTGTCTCAGTGGGAGTCCATTCAGTGTGACATAGCCCACCTAGACGAGCAGTGCGATGAAGACCGCTACGATGCCCTCTCACAGCGTCAGATCACTCGTGGAAAGTTCACCCCTATCATCACCACCTTCACGGGACACGTAATCCCTGACAGACCCGATACGGGCGCGTCGGGCTGGGTCAAGCAGAAGGTTATCGACCAAGGCGTTACCAAGGGGCGCAAGGTCGGGCAGTACCATCTAGACATCGAGAGCACCCCTACAGCGATTATGACGAAGAAGCAGAAGGCGAAACTATACATCCAGTGGGTCAAGGAGCCAGAGGAGAACAGGGACTACGCCAAGATCGAGGAAGGCAAGGCGCGTTATTGGGGCGAGTTCCAGCACGGAGCAGGTTTGACCTTTAGCGCGTTCTCTGACGAGATACACGTCATCGAGCCGTTCGATATGAAGAAGTACAAGCCCACCTACTACCGCATGATCGACCACGGCACGAAGCCATGTCCGGCATCGCTCTTTGCGGTGTTCCCTTGGGGTGATATTGTCATGTTCAAGGAGGTTTACCAAGACGTATCCAGCATCAAACAAGGGTGCGAGCTGATCCGATCTATGAGCAATTCCACCACGAGGCAGGTGTCTGAGGACTACTGGGAGGAAATCCCTGGCGACTACGAGTTCGCTGCAAGTGAGAATGATTGCCGTTCATTCGGTGCTAAATCACCAGAGAGTGGCAAGAGCCTTGGGCAGATTTATAACGAGAATGGTGTGTCGTGCTTCCCTACCACAGGCGCACACGATGACATTCTTATTCCGCTGGCACAGGAATTATTTGCACTAAACAAGGGCAGACAGCATATTGACGTTGCCATTCGGCGCAGAAGCGAGAATGAGCTTGACAAAATGGGTGTACCTATGCTATACATATTCAATACTTGCTATAATGCAATCGCTGAAATAAGGAAATATGCAGGTCAAGACAAGGATGATCATTTAATTTCAAATATTAAGCACCTAGCAGGTCGCGACAGACCATACCAAGGGGACGGTTATTTAGACTACAGGACACACAACTTTGATATTGGCGAGAGAGGTGCAACGGAGAAAAGCTCGGAGATAACGGGCTATTAAGGAGCAGGATGAGGACATTGGCGGGTTCACTTATAGGTTTACCTGAGAATACGGTGGCGGTTGTTGACGATGAGGGCAAGTTGAGCAATTCCTTCAAGGTCACTGGACGCTACTACTACACTAAGAAGTGCATTAAAGAGGAGCAAGCGAACGGCATAACGCTGTCACACAAGAGCAGGATGTTCCACCCGTGCGTGCTGATACTGGCGCGTGGCGATGAGTGTGGGATGCCTGCGAATCCGACTGGAATTGAAAAGGAAATGGGTATGACCAAGGGAGTCGCGCACAAACTGAAGCCGATGACTGTGGTGGTCACGCCCGATGACCATATGTT
>Ga0207997_1001816_pt1 | contig 10924 bp, 21 predicted proteins | sample AntAceMetag02UKN_FD_184777 | JGI IMG/M metagenome (GOLD analysis project Ga0207997, IMG submission 184777) | Saline lake microbial communities from Ace Lake, Antarctica - Antarctic Ace Lake Metagenome 02UKN (SPAdes) (version 2) | ecosystem: Environmental > Aquatic > Non-marine Saline and...
TACTGATTGCATTCCAAACATTAATATTCCACCAATGATTGCTATGATGGCCATTATGAATGGAGAGTGTAAAATCATGTATGACATTATTGTTTGCTCTTGTAATCTTGAACCAATCTCATCATCCCCAGTATAAATATCTTGATACATATTACTCATTATAACACAACCGAATACTAACAATAACATTAAAGAAATATAGAATGCTATGAATGCTGGGTGAGGATTATATCCACCAATAAATACAAACACTAAAGTAAAAACTAGAGCAAGAACATAAGACAAAGCAAGTAACCAAGGCACAGCTTGAATAAAAGTATCTATTACTCCAAAAGAAAATTCAGCCGCTTGTGATACATTTGTGTCTCCTACCATTCCAAGTCCTTCCATTACTGGAGTTATTTCATCACTAGCAATATCAACCACAGACCAAACCATTGTTCCTATAAAACCAAGAACTAATACTCCCATTAATATAAAGAAAAATATAATTATACCTATTGCTCCTTTCTTTTCTTTCTGTATCTTTCTCATATAACTACCTCCGCATCCGGAATTATACCAATCTTCCTCATGTGACTACCCATAGCATTAAGCAGATAGTTTGATTTATTTAATGAATTAGTAGCACTATCTATTTGTTTTAAGAAGTTATCCCAACATTCTTTGTGTGCATAATCTGTTTTTATCTTAATACCTTTTGAGTATTCAGTAAATGAATAGTATTTATCTTTTTTATTTATATCTTTATTACATCTAAAGCATTTCATTTTGACTTCCACTTCCCAAGCTTAGACTTATTTATTTCTTCTATCAGTTCTGGATATTTAGAGTATTGTTTATAGATTGCTTCTGTAATTCTAGAAGGAGTTATCTTATCTTTCTCTTGGAATGATTTCTTCCTACTTAAATCATCAATTAATCTTTTAAAATCTGGATCGGAACGGATTATCTCTGTACGTTTTCTTCTCATGTCTGCCATTATACTCTACCCTCCGAGAACATTCCTCTATTTAATAAGTTCTGAAACTGCTTGTCGTGAAACATCGAGACAAATATCCATACTAACCAAATAATAACTACTACCGGAGCAGCACCAAAAGCAATTCTAAATATCATGTGTAATACATTAGCAACTAATTGTTCTTCTAAGAATGCAAAGGCAAGATTACTAGCAATGAAAGTTATGGCTATAAATAAGAAGTACCCACTCATCCAAAGAACATCTCTAAAGTATTTTAAATAACTTATAGAAAGTAATTTTCCTTCTTCATCCCTTTGATTTCTCTTGGGAAGTAATCCCATACCAATAAAGTTAAGGAAAAATATTAGAACTAATAAAGATAAAAACCCTATATACATTATTGCTTTAGCAGAACTTAACTCTTTCCCCATATATGAAACTTCAAAATATAAAACATCAAAACCAGTATCTGTTCCAGATAAATCTCCTGAACCAGTTACATCATATCTGCCAAGAGTAGTTGTATTACAGAACTCATAAATCCAAGTACCACCACCAATATTTGTCATGCCTGTATTATTTACAGCTATAGTAGAATTTACATAAGAGATTGATACATTAAGATATGTGCAACTTGCACATACTTGCTTAATGGTAATACAATCTCCTTGTTTTACTGGAGCATAATTATTTATTTCTGCACCAACTAATCCAATCATAGTTATTAATAATGCTAATAAAACAAAATACTTTATCTCTTTCCCCATCCAAAGAAACCCCCTTGCTTTTCCGGCATTGGACTCTTGCCACCGATTACTTCACTTATGTTAAAGTGTCTCCTTAATGATCCTCTCTCTTCTCCTTTCCATGCTCGGTTATGCGTAGCTTCTACCAATGCGTTTAACTGTGTAAATATCATTTCAAACTCTCTTAGATTTAACTTGGTCTTTTCAGATTTAATCTTATCCAGTTCATATTCTATTCTTTCTTCCATCTCATTAAGAATTGTTCTTTTAATTTCTACTTCATTAAAATCCTTGCCAAGTATATCTGCGGTCATTTGTTTATTACTAATCTTCTCATCTATCCTATCTTTTAGAATTTCTTTACACTCCATTAAGTTTGGAGACCTAAAGAATATTTCATACTTTAGAAATATTAAAGCACTGAAAGATAATGAGAATTGTAACATTCTTCTAGCAATAGTCTTCTCATCAAAGTTAGATAGTAATGTTTCCTTATTAATATAACTCTGCATCACTTGCATAATCTTATCTACTCCCTCATTAGTAAGAACTCTTTTCTTTTCATCATCTATATCTTCCCAATCCAATACTCCTCCTTCATTTACTTTTAGAACATCTTGTTTAAGCAGGTGATTTATTTTAGTTAGAGTTTCATTACAATCTAGCTGAGCTTCAGCTAAGTTCTTTTCTCCTTCTTCCATTTGGTACTGGAGTTGTCTTGATTGGTTTGCTATTAATGCTCCTTGCTGTGAAGCGTTATGTAAACCAACTTGATCTCCAACCTCATTATAAGGCTGTGTTTCTTCTTCCATGTTTATAACTTATAAGCTCCTTTAATCTTTAGAGGTTTTAACTTCTTAACTGATTTCAAAACCATACCAGTTCCTTTTACTTTGCCCATTACTGGTAATGCTTTTCCCATGTTACCCATACCATCAGCGAAGTCAGCTCTGATACTTGTTTCTCCTGCTGTTCCGCTTAGGTTTGGAGTTACACCAACTAAAAGATTTGCTCCTATTAATCCTGTTCCCGTTTTTAAATATCCCATTTTATTTTCATCCCCTTATATAGCTGAATTTCCTTTACCTCAGTCCCACCCCTCTTTAATCTTCTCTTCTTAGGTTCTATAAATAATGTACCTTTCTTTGTTTGCTTTGTTTTATATCCTGGAAGTTTAAATACTTTTGACTTAGGTACTTTAAATGTTGCTCCAAGTGTACTAGATGCAAACTTCTTTCCTAAACTAAATGCCTCTCTTTCTGTTCTTCCAACTCCAATTACTTTGAACTTACCGAACCGACGGCCTAAGACTTGAAAACCGCCAGATGTTTTTGTGGGTTGTTTAGATTTGCTAAACTTGGGAATTATTATTATTGGTGGTTTAGGTGGTGGAGTTGGAGCTGGAGTAAATGGAGTTCTTATAGGAAAATTAAAAGCACCACCAAAAACTTGTTTTTGTTGTGTTAATTGTTTTTGTTTAGTTAATTGTCCTGTTTGTTGTGCTACAATGTTTTTAGTTATTGATTTTAATTTAGGAACTTGTCTTGTAATTGATTTATTTCTAGAGCTTAATCTATTAGAAGACCTTGGTATTTGAATAACCATTGGAGTAACCCTTACTACAGGTGTTTGTTTTACAGCTGCTGCCGAGCTTGGTTTGTTAAGTAATAATGGTTGTTGGAATTGTTTATGTTTTACTTCGTTAGATAGACGTGGAATTATAGGAGGCACTATTAATGAAACACCAGAGGGTTGAACTATTTGAGAAGTTCCACTAACTCCACTAGAAACAGAACTAGCAAAACTCCCAACATCTACTCTTGCTTCTTGTTTATATAATTGTGATAAGAAACTTTTACTAGATTTTCTACCAACATCCTTTGTTATTGTAAGACCAAAATCGTCCGTAACTTTAGGTAACTCTTTAAAGATAAGTGAGGTGTCTTTTAGAGGAACATTATAAGCAGTTTTTAATGGAATAATAATTTCTGTAGGAGTTACTTCTATATTTCCCCATACTTTCCCGTATACTCGTGTAGATGTTATTTTACCACCCTTACCAGTATAAGCTTTACCTACATCTTTTGTAACACCTCCAAACCCAAAGCTTTTACTTACACGAGTATCTTTTAATGTGAAATATCCTTCACCGGTTGTTACAGCATATTTTTCTGGAAGGAGCATATCATTAATGATAATTGGGTTTACAGTTCCTCTCCCTGCCGTAACAAATTCTTTAGAATATATTTGCCATCCTTTATCACCAACCTGTTCTGAGAATGGTAAGAACTTAACAGATTGTTCTCCTTGTCCAACTCCAATATTAAATTTACCTTTATCTTTCATAAAAATAGGAACATCTATATTTGTTTCTTCTTTATAATATGAAGTTTGTTTTCTAGTAACTGTCTTCAACCATTTCTCATCGTTAATATTATATAACTTACCAACTGTTTTTGATGGAGCATTCATAGCAGCTTCATATCTTAAAACATCTATCTCCTTAGCAATTCTTCCTGGTTGCCCGATTGCAGCGATAGCAGCAAAACCTAGATAGAGTCCGGCTTGTTTAGATTCTGGAGACATCTCTCTAACACCGGAATATAATTCTGTCCCAGAATAAACATCTTTATATTTTCCCTTAGCAGCATATTGAACACCACGAAAAGTCATATAACCAGCACCAGCTAATGGAGTTGCTACTATACTTAATCCAGTAGTAACTCCTATATCAACAACGGTTGGAACAATGTTTTTTATTCTAGAACCAGAATGCGTAAAGAAGTCTGGGACATCTTGGAATGTTTCATTTGGATATAATACCCTAGCGGTTTCTATTTCTCCCTGAACTTGTCTGAATGTTTTATCTTCCCTGTTAATTGTTATTGTTTCAAATCCAGATTCTCCTGGAGATATTGTTCCAAACTTAGGTATATCATAAGTCATATCAATTCCTTTTTCTGCAATCTGTTCTGGTTTTGGTGTTCCAGCATAATCAAATGGAGCTAATACATCTTCATATTTATGTTCTTTCCCAGTAAAAAATGTTTTTACATTACTAAAGATATTACCAACAAATTGTTTACTTGCACTCCAATAACTTTGGGAATAAATATCCTGCTGACTTTTAGGCAATGCAATATCTACAGAAGGTGAAAATAAAACAGATGAATCAGTTGTTGGTTGTTCAACTACTGGTTCTTGTTTAACTACTGATTGGGTATACCCACCAACTAACCCAACAGAACCTCCAGCTTTACCAGGAGCATAACTTGTTGTCTTTATTCCCCCAGTAGATACATTCTTAACATCTCTAATTAATCTCCCACCCTTTCTTGTTTCTGTTATTATTAAATCCTCACCAGTCTTAACATCCCTAGAAGTTTTTGTAGTAACTCTTGCTCCTTCATCTATTAAAGATTGTCTTTGCTGTTCTGTTTTCTTTTGTGATACTGCTCCTTGAATGTTTTGTAACTTAGCCGCCGCTTCTGCGACTGCTTTGTTTTGTGCTGCTTGTTTTGATGCAGCTTGTTTTGATGCTTGTGCTGCTTGAACTTTCGCTTGAAATGATGCTTGTGCTGCTGAACCACGTAACTGTCCTATCGCTTGTGCTTGTGATAATATTCCGGCTCTATATTGGTCAAAGATTGCATTTCTTTGTTCATTAGTTTGTGCTGGAACTACTGGTGCAGAATTTCCTCCACTATTTCCTCCACCTCCTCCTGCCCAATTAATTTGAGAGCCATCTCTCCTCGTTGGATTAGACCATCTTACCATCTATCGCAGTTCCTCAGTTTTATTAAAGTATCTTCTTTGTTTACTAATCCGTTTTGATAATCTTCAAAATAACTATTCCATTCTTCGTTAGAACATAGATGGATTAGTGGTTGTTTAGTTTGTTCTGGAAATCCAACAGATGGATTAGAATATTTAATAACATAAGCAGAAACACAACTCACTAACAACAACCCAACCAAAGCAATAATAAATATCTTATTCATAAGTATATATTTTTTCAACCATTTTTTTAGTGTAACAATGTTACATAGAAATAAGAAAGGAGAACTATTTAAAAGTTTCTGTTTATCACAAAGTTTATATAGGTTGTTATTATAATAATTATTATAACAAGATGGGAGATGATAATGACCACCAGCCAACCAAATTTAATATGGCTATCTCAACTCTTATGCGGTTGGATAAAGTATTGAATTATAATACAATGGTTTCTATTGCAGGAGATTTAATAAAATGGCACGATGGTTTGTTTGAATTAAGAAGAAGTATTGCACCGTTTATTAAAGATACAGAATTTGAAGAGATACAATCTAAATTTAAAGAGATAGAAAGTAAGAAGTGGTTGCATAGAAATGGCAAGAGGGGGTTACAGGTTATGCCTAGCGAGATTGGAAGAGTTTATAATCAATTAGATGACCTATCAATTTATATGCAGAGAGCTATGAACGACGCTGGAATACTTATGCCTAAATCAGATGACCCAAGGTTTGCACTTACCCAATGAAGATAAAACTAAAACAGAAAGACCCAGAGAATCTTGATACATTTATAGAAAGAGAAATTTACCTAGACGGTATATTAAAAGATAATTTAGACTTAGGAATGAAACAGCTCCGTAAAGATTGGGATCAGGTTTGGTTTATTGATGGACCTGAAGGTGCAGGTAAAAGTGTTCTCGGAGCAACCCTTGCTTATTATGTTTCTCCTGAAGAGAGACGACACAGTTTACTTGATAGAATAATTGTTAAGATTGAAGAAGCTCCGGAAGTAATTAAAACTGCAACTCAGTTTGATGGAATTGTTATTGATGAAAGTTTCGGTGGAATGTCTTCGGCTGGATTTATGAACAAGTTAAACAAGATGTTGCAGAGAATGTTCACTGAGATTAGAGCTAAGAATCTATTTATCTTTATTATTGCTCCAACTTTTATGGATATTAATAAGTATTTTGCAATTTGGAGGAGTAAATGTTTACTTCATGTCTATGCAGCTGGTGGAGAGAGAGGTTACTGCTCTTTCTTTAATGAAAATCGTAAAAAGAAACTATATATCATTGGAAAGAAGAAGTTTTATGATTATCAATGCGTGTTTCCAAACTTCAGGTTTAGGTTTACTAAGTGTGTTGATAATTTTATGGACTGGGATGCATATAAAGCCAAGAAAGCGGCGAAGAACCTGGAGATAGGTGATTCCAACGATGCACCTCCAGCTCTAATGAGGCAATGTTACATAGATATCCGTGAAAATTTATCAAAATTAACAAAACCACTCACACAAACCCAGTTTGCAGAGGCAATCGGAGTGTCTGATAGGTCTATAAGGACCTATGACAAGGCCATTAGGGATAGGAAGAGGAACACAGACAACATATTACCTATTCTTAAATCAAAAATCACGCACACAACCAAAGAGAGTGAACTAGAAATGGATGTAGAAGATGAGTAAAGAAGAGAAACCAGCACCAGTTGTTATTACTTGGTGGAAGTTAATCACTGTGCTAGTTACGTTTGCTATAGCAGTAGCGATCGTTATAATGGTTTATAATAGTTATATGAAAATAATTGCTGCTTAAATATTATTTTCCAAAGAAAGATATTAATTGATTTAACTTCTTCTTTGCCAATCTAGTTAAAAGATATATTGTAACAATCATTCCTATTATAAAACCTAAAATAAATTCTATCATTTTAATTCTTGCTTGGTTGTTGGATGTGTATCACTTTCTCTCATCAGAACCCCTCCCAAACCTTATTAACAGCCTGTTGTGGGTTGGCCTTAGCATAAATCCCAACAGTATCTAATCTCGCCCAGCCACCAAATCCTTGAACCATGGGCATTGGAATTGGCGGATCTCTTTCATTTAAAAAATGGTTGGCGAAACCATGCCGTAATGTATGGAAATTTAATTTTCTTTTTAGAATTTTTAATGTTAATACTCTGAACCTTCGTTGTAATGTTACTCTTGGAATCTCCAATGGCAACATCTTCAGCATGTTTTCTCTTATTGGGAAGAGTGGATTGATTACTGTAATTCTTTCTTTTCCACCTTTCCCAAAAACTTTGATTTGATTTGTTTGTAGATTTATTTGTTCTGCCTCTATTGGCGGTATCTTCCAAACATCTTTTGATCTTTTACATTTAATTGAATCCCATATCTTTTTACAATCAAGGCACTCTTTCTTCTTCTCTTTCTTATTAAATTCTCCAATGGTGAAAGTATCTTTTAATCTCCCTCTACACTCTGGGCATATCTCTTCTCGTAATCCCGCTATCTCTGATATTCTTAACCCAGATCCAAATGCAAGAACGTAAGCCAATTTAAATTTCTTATCTGTTTCTGCTTTTAGAACCTTCCTGAACTCGTCTGTCGAAATAAATTTTATTAATTTTACCATTTTTGCATCACTTTTATATTATTTATTACACGTAGAACTATTTAAATGTTATGCATTATGGCTCTTTTGTGAACTACTTGATTGTTTAGGATAGTGAACTTCTTCATACTTCCAAAGTCTTTTCATAGAATCTAAAAACAATCCCCCAAAGATAAAAAGAAACATTATTACAAAGAAGGCATATCCCGTATCTCCTTCTACTTCCATATCAGTAATTAATATACCAAAAAATAAAGCACCCCAAACCATTACCCTACCTAATTGTTCACTACTCCAAATCATCCTTTTCATTTTTCGTCTAAGCCTCTAATATCGTCGTCTGTCAATAATTTAATTACACTTTCTTGTTTCATTAGTCGGCTGCTCCTAAGATTGCGAATTTATCTCTTAACTCTTGTTTGTCTATTTTATTACCATCACTAAAAGTCATACATTGTTCAACCATAGATTCAAATTCTTCAATTTGCTTATATAACGCTAATGCGATAGCTCCCCTAATTGATTCGATTAATTTATGTTCGTTAATTTTATAAGCATATTTATCTAAAGTTTCTAGAAATTCTGAATCCCAATGCTCATCCATAACTTGTTTAATTATTTCTTCACTCATGTTTCACCACCTCGCTATCTTTTTGTTTTACGTCGTCTTCCTTTAGGCTAGTCCTTATCTTTTTACATCCAAAACAAATCTGAGTAAATGCTTCATGGTATGAACTGTATGCTATTTGCTGAACGTGTTTACCTTCACATTCTTTTATTGCGTCTTTCACCTTTCCTTCACTAATAAATTCACATTCAAAATTATTTATCCTAATATCCATTTTCTATCTCCTTTTGTTATATTTCCTGAAAATACTTCTCCAGTTTCTTTATCTTCAATTACAATTCTTATACATTTCACTCCACCCTTGCCTTCTCCACAACCTTCGTAGAAATGAGATTTCTTTTTTACTATCTTTATATTCTTTATTTCGTTTTTAATTTTCATTGTTTTATTTCTCTCAATTTAGTAATTGTTTTAACCATTCCTTTTGGAATAACTTGATAGTGTTTTATTAATGGGCTTTCATTTATATTAAATCCGAAATTCATAAAGCTTAGAATAATCTTTTCTTTATCTTCGTGCATCAAACATCCAACACTTTCAGTTAAAAATGGGGTTTCCTTAATTAATTCTTCTACCGTTATTGAATCCATACTACTATGAGCATCTACCCAGACAACTCTTACAAAATCACTCATGTTTCTTCACTCCATCATTTTCATGTAATGCGTCCTTGCATTCATCAACTAATTTTATTCTTTGCCTTACTAATTCTGAAAAACTAATATCCTTATCTAAAAAGGTCATAAATAATGTCCATTCCTTATTTACAAAATCATCAAAATTCATTTCTCTACCCCATCGTCTAAGACATTTAATTGGTCTAATGCGTCTTCTCTGCAAAACTTTCCAAAATTAGAAAGTAAATGTTCACAAACATCTGCTATTCCAGTATCTTCAATTTTCTTTTTACCATTTATTTCTAAATCAAAAGAAGTAGAACCCTCTTCCCTATCTCTTGGTATTATTTCAATCTTCATTTTTCACCTCATCGTCTAAGACATTGTTTACGCTGTTTAATTCTTTTAGCATATCTCTTTTAATTTCTAAACATAATTTTTCAATATCTCTATTATAAAAAGGTGCTTGATGAATTGCTTTTCTATCACCTGATAATAATGGGTGAAGCCAGTTTGTAGGTATATGTTTTTCAATTAGTTTTATTACATCTGATTTTTTCATTGTTCCCCTCCGACATTCAAAGTGTCTAACTCACGACAAAACGCCACCCGACCATCGTCATCGGAGCCCTGCAGGTCGTCATAATTGGAGTCGACGATGCCATACCTGTTAAGGCAAACCCCCGACGAATAACCATTCTTTTTTGCATAATTAGTTTGACTACACCAGATATAATTATATCCTTTAAATTTTCCAAGTAATTTATCCTTATAACCTTCCTCAAGTAGAAAAATACATTCATGTGTTTTTAATAATCTCCATCCTCTAGGAATTATAATTTTGTTATAAGATTTAGTCCATTCTTTTAATGAAGTTATTTCAAGATTCAGTTCTTTACATCTAAATGATTTTAGACTTCCAGATTCTAACTTTTCTTTTAAAACTTTAAGTTCTTTTTCTTTTTGGTCTATTTGTTGTTTTATTGTTTTCATACTAAGTCCTCGTTGACATTCAAAGCGTCGTAATCAACATCAATGTCCATAAGTTTTGGACAAATTATTTTTATTTCTTCAATTAGTTCTTTTGAAATTTCTTTGTCTTTTTCTGGTTCCCAACATTCATTAAATCCAAACTGAAGTTTTTTATCATTATCCATATAGAATAAATATCTAATTAAACCTTTTAATGTTTTTATTTGTTTCATTCTGTTACCTCGACATTTAAAGCGTCTTTAGTTTTCTCTGGAAGTGTTTTCTTTTTATCTTTTACTTCTAAAATTAAGGGTTGTAATCCAACAGCCATTCCACAATCTAAACATATACTATATTCTGTCCTTTCCCATCGGTTAGGGTTGCTGTTAGACCAAAAAAGTTTTCTTGTGTTTGTATGTTTGCATTTCATAGTATTATAATGGAGTTATAGTTTATAAGTCTTTCTATTTTAAGACACTTGCTCATTCTAAAGCGTAATGAGGATAAGAGGATTTGAACCTCTGACTTCCACCGCATCGGAGTGGCACTCTAACCTGACTGAGTTATATCCTCGTTTCATTCTAAAGTGAACTAATCTAACCTCT
>Ga0207997_1001817_pt1 | contig 10924 bp, 11 predicted proteins | sample AntAceMetag02UKN_FD_184777 | JGI IMG/M metagenome (GOLD analysis project Ga0207997, IMG submission 184777) | Saline lake microbial communities from Ace Lake, Antarctica - Antarctic Ace Lake Metagenome 02UKN (SPAdes) (version 2) | ecosystem: Environmental > Aquatic > Non-marine Saline and...
GCGGTAAAATTACAGGGGTTATGGCTTCTGAGCGGTGAGCAGACACTTACCGACGAGGAGATCGCCGCTCGGATCGGCACTATTACTCACGGACAGCTTAGAGGCTGGTTGCAACATAACACCAAAGTCTTGATCAATGGGGTGACGCTGGGCTTGTATGACCTACGCAAGCGCGCCCGGGCCACGACGAAGTCAAGCTACCTGCAGAAGCTATACAATTGCGCGACAAACTTGGACACAGACGGCAAGCACGATAAGGCGGCTGCTATTTGGGAATGGTTACTTGTGAAGCAATTCCCGTTGGATTTTGGAGACCTTGTGCGAATAAAGCAGGCCAGACCGGAGGAAGCGGATTTGACCGATGAGCAATTGAAAGCTGCCATCTCAAGGGACTTGAAAGTGTTGGGGATAAAACGCTGATGGACGGTGTGGTTCGCACAGAATTATTAGAACGCCTCAAGCGCAATTCGAGAGAGCTTATGCGTAGAAGAGCACGGACGAACGTGCTTGACTTTGGTTCCTACGTTTTTCCGGACGTGGAGAAGGGCGATGACTACGAGCGGACGTGGTTCAACGAAGTGCTGAATAAAGAGGTGATGGACTTCATCAGGAACGATGATCCGGATTGCCCGTTTCTTATGGTGTGGGCGCCGCCCAGGCACGGCAAAAGCCAGTTTATCTCACGTTTCCTTCCGGCGTTTTTATTCGGAAAGGATCCAAACACAAGGATAATAGGCGCATCCTATGGCCAGGATTTTGCGAACAAGATCAGTCGCGATGTTCAGCAAATCATGCTGAGCCGAAGGTACGCAGAGATTTTTCCGAGCACACGCTTGCCCCGTGCAGGGCTCCAGGCGGACGTAGAGCGTCGGTCCACCACTGAGTTCGATATTATGGGTAAGCGAGGGAGCTATGTGGCCAGGGGTGTCGGCACCGGCGCTACAGGTCGCGGTGCGGACTGGATCATCATCGATGACCCGATTAAGAATCGAGCCGACGCCGAAAGTCAAAACAACAGGGACTCCGTCTGGCAGTGGTATCGCAGCAGCATCCGAACGCGGCTGGAAAAGGGCGGTAAGATTCTGCTCATCCTTACGCGGTGGCATGAGGATGATCTCGGCGGTCGATTGCTAAAGAAGATGAAGACGGACCGCGAGGCCGATAAGTGGAAGGTTGTAAGCTTGCCGGCGTTGGCTGAGAAGTCACCAAATACCCACCCCAAAGACAAGCGTAAACCAGGAGAGCCATTATGGCCGGAGAGGTATAGCAAGTTCTATCTCCTGAAAACAAAAGCGACGTTGGGTCCTTATGATTGGTCGGCTTTGTACCAGCAATCACCGCTACCACCGGGCGGGGCGGCGATAAAGCGCCAGTGGTTAATGCAGATCATCAGCAGAGAAAAAACCCCGGAAGGGCTGCAATGGGTTCGCTTTTGGGATCTTGCAGTGACGACGAAAAAGAGATCGGATCATACGGCGTCGGTTCAGGCCGCTATGGATATCGAGCGCAATCTATTCCTTCGAGGCGGGATTCGCGGCAAGTGGACCTGGCCGGGGGCGCGGAAGATTTTGATTACGGCTGCGAACCGCGAAAAGGTTCTGGTTGGTGTGGAGTCAACCGCGACGCAGATCGGTTTTGTGAACGATTTGCAGCAGGACAAAGACTTGAAGTTTGCGGCTATAGTGGGCTGCAACCCGACAGCGGACAAGTTGACGCGCGCATTGCCCTGGATCGCCAAGGCGGCCGCCGGCAAGCTGTACGTAGTTGAGGGCCCCTGGGTTGACGATTTTATTGAGGAATGTGTGCGATTTACAGGTGCCGGTGACGCCGAAGACGACCAGATTGACGCGGTAAGCGGGGCGTACCAAATGCTTCTCGACGCAACGGACAGCGCGATCGCAGAGTTCGAAGACGATGTTTATTGACCTTTTTTGAGAGGATGCAGAACATGGATTTCTTAAAGAGCATGGCAAAGTTTGACCCGTTTGGCAGCAAGAGACTTGCCAGAAGTCAAAGGGACGTGGCTGAGATCAAAACCGTTTATGAGAAATTGACGCGGTCTTTTGCCGAGTTTCAAACAGCCTACGCCGAGCGGGTGAGTAGTAGCTTGAACCCGTACACCACGCACGAATCGCAGGTAAAAGAGGCGATTGATAAGTACAACGGTGAGTCGGAATTCGGTTGTGAACTCGTGCAGCGGATTATCAATATGACTGCTGCTTTTACGATGCCGAACGGAATGGAATTGGTGGAGGCCGAGGATTTTGTTCAGAACGGGAAGGCGGACAATGCAGACGCCGAGCGTGCGTATATTGCAAAGTGGTTGGACAGAACGAACCTGAGGCAGGGTGGGACGCTGAAGTTGGCACAGGAAGCGAACCTGCAAGGCCAGATTCAGCTTACTTTGGGGTGGGTTAAGTCAAAGGATCCTCAGGTCGAGGGCGAAGTTGTCGCCAACTATCGCAGTTGGATTGACAACAAGTGCAAGATCTCACAGGTTGGCGCATCGAATCTCACGGGCCCCTATAAGCTGGATTATAAAGAGGGCGATAAAGAGCTTACCGCTAACGAGAACGCGTTTGTTTTTTTGCTGCTCAATTCACGACTGGGCACCACCGAAGGCAGGCCTCGAATCGGTGCGATATTGCACGTGCTGGAATATATAAGCCAGAACCTTACCGACGATCGCAAGAACAACGAACTGTTCGGCCACCCGCTGCCGTATTTTAAGTGTGGCAACAAGAACGAAGTGGATATTGTCACGGAGGGTATGAAAAAGAAGACGTGGAACGCCGGCAGGGGATTTGCATCGACAGCGGACTTCAGCCTGGTAAGTCCTTCAGGAACCGGTGACATATCCACAAGCATCACAACCTGCATCAAGATTGTTTGCGCTACAACGGGAATATCTCCGCACTTCCTCGGCTTTCCGGATTTGCTCAGCAATCGTTCTACGGCGGACGCGATGGGTGAACCTACGGAGATTGTGTCACGATCCGAAATGACTGTGTGGGAGGCTTTTTATGAGTCGCTATTCGACAAGGTGATTCGGATGCGTAATATGAACATCGGTAACGGCATCGAATTGAGAGAAGGAATAATCAAGCCGAGATTATTGCCGCTAAGCGACAGGCAGTGGCAACGTCTCAAAGATGTGTGGCTCGAAATGCTGAAAGAGGGCGCCGTTTCTTTGGAGACATTCCTATCACAAGTACCGAATGTTGATGTCGAAACTGAATTGACCAGGTTGAATGACTCGACACCGACGGAGCCAAAGGCCCCGGCCTCCGGTTTCAGCGGAGCCAAGGAACCGGTAGAGGATTAAGATGAAGCGAAACAGGGCAAAAATGCGGCGCCTTATGCGACCGCCAAGAACAAAGGCCCTCAGAAAACTGGAGACCATTGAGACCGGAATCGAGGCCGCCCTGTTCGCACAAATTTGGGACAAGGCCAAACGAAAGATGCGAGGGACCAGGCCCAACGGTAAGCGACTGCAGGTCCCCGCCTCTCTGGTCAATAGTTACGATAATGCCCTTATCAAAATGATGAGAGAATTGTTCGACCGTGGTAAAGCGATGGGGCGTGAGCGAACGCAGGCCTACCGCCGCAAGGTAGCGAAAAAGCTCAAGCGTCTGCACAAGCGGATTCGAGAGTTGGAGACGCCGGAAAATGCCATTGCAGCCAGGCAGGGCGCGACGACGGTGGTTTACAGTAGTTGGGTGACAAAGAAGATGAAAGAATGGGTACAGAAGACTACAAAGCAAAGATTCAGGCGAACGATAGGCATGGCTCGTGATATTATGAATGAGGGGATACAGAATAGTTGGACCCGGGGCCAGATGCGTAAAGCGATGTCCGGTAGATTTAAGCACTACAAGGAATACGAACTGGACAGGGTCATAACAACGGAGGCGGTAAGGGCCGTCAATCTTGGGACGTTTCAGAGTGAGTCAACCGATGAGCTTGTGATCGGCTGGCAGGTGGTGGTCAATTATACGGGCTGTCCTATCTGCAACGCCGCTGAGGCACACGGCTTTATGTCACGAAACGATATTGACGGGGATCATACACCACCCTTGCATCCAAATTGTGAGTGTACACTGGAGCCTGTGTTCTATACCGACTCGGATGCCGTGGACTATCTGAAGGACCATCCGGAGGCGGATCCGTTCGCGAAGGCTGCTTAATTTTTTTTCGTTTACAGGGATTTTTCGTATTTACTTCTAACCGGCAACGCGCAATTCTAAAGTTATATGGTACCAGTTGAAAGGTCAGATGATGCAAATACCGTATCGATTACAGGCTTATCCGGCACACGTTCAGCGTGCATGGCTTAACGAATTCGACCGTGTGTTGGAGCGGACGGGGTCGGCTTTGACCGCCGATAACGCCGCCGATATGATTCTCACGAGTTTCACACGTAGTACGATAAACACGGAACCGGGGGGCAACAGGAGTGCTCACAACGTCCTGATGACGGCGACGATAAGGGAATTCACGGAGCTTGAAAGCAGGGACGTCATACCGGCGGGCGTGCTGGGCGAAATAAAAGCAATAGATCCGCACCCGTTTTTGGTATTGTTTAAGATAGGTACCGACGGCGTTTCTGTCGGTGAGCGGCAACGTAAGATGTGGTCGTTTCGGGCAATAAAGGAACTGGCAAGTCGTGTGAGGGAAAAGGCGGCAATCATCATCGGCCACACGAAGGACGCCGCCGAAGCTGCGCAGAAGAAAGCGCAAAAATTGGGTGAGGTGGTTTGGAGTTACACGAAAAAAGCCGGTGACAGCCTGGCCGCTTACGCGGTTGCACACGTTACGGACCCGGACACACAGGAACGAATCAGGACGGGAGAGTTGGACATTTGCAGCGTGGAGGGCGAAATTGAACTGAGCAGGAAGAGTACGCTCGGCACGTGGTTCGTCGATAAGGTCAGGGGGATTGATTTTCTCGCTCTTGCGGATTCGAGCAGGGACAAACCAGGCTTCGGAGGAGCGGGCGTAGTAGCCATAATTAAAGAACTTGAAAGCGAAAGGGACACCATGGGCAAAGAAAATGAGCAAAAGGCAGAGGTCAGCATTTACGAGGTTAAGGTCGCGATTGAAAAGCACGGGTGGAAACCAGGTGATCTTTTCAGAAACGATGACCTGTTGAATTCCGAGCCGGTCAAAAAGGCTGTTTCCGACGCCGAGAGCGCCGTGACAAAAGAAAAACAGACTGAGATTGACAAGTTGACCGCCGACTTGAAACCGTTACAACAGGCAGCGGAGAAGAACGCGGCCGCTGATATGGTGACAAAATCATCGTTGCTCACGGACAGTTCCACCGGGGTAAGGGACTACATGAAGGACAAGCTGTCCGTAACGGATTTGTCGAATATCGAAACCTCAGCCAGGCAGGCGGCTATTGACGAGCGGATCAAAAAAGAACTGGAGTTCATCAAAACGCACGGCATAACATTTGGTGATTCGAAGGGTCAGACAGGCAATGAGAAAGAATCTCAGGGCGGCGATAAGGCCGGGCAAAAAACCGATCCGAACGATTTTACGTTGCCGGATAACAATGAGCTAATTCCGAAAGAAGACGAGTAACAGGCAGGCGAAACCAGCGACAGCGGTTTCAGCAGATGCGGCGACAGTTGCATTTGTGCCGGTTACTGAAAACAATAGAAAAAGTTGTATTTGTTTGGAGGCTTAGATAATGGGTTTAACAGAACTTTTGAAACTACGCTGCCTCGAGTCCGATTGTCGGACCATCCGGGTTCCGGCGGGGGTGGATTTGAGTGCTGAGGATGTAGATCATGTAGTACCGGCCGGGCGCTGTAAGATTATCGGTGTCTCACTGGCTATGGCGAGGGACAATATCCCAACGGATGCCGATAACGGCGACGTAAGCCTTGCGGAATCCGTGTGGTTTACATTCATTCCGAAGCTCCTGGTAACGAAGGTAACGGACGCGACAGGGCGTCCCTGGGTACAGGGTGAGGCCATTTTCTACGATGAGGCCACATGGTCTTTTACAGACTTGACCACGAATCTTGCCGCGTGTGGTTATGCGTTGGAAGTGGTGGCAAGTACAGCAACCGAAGGGCTGATGTGCTTCCAGGGTGACAATGTCGGAGCCGCCGCCGCTGACATAACGGCAAGCTCGTAATCGAGATAGTTTTGGCAGGAAAGCAACTTGACACGCACGCAGTATGAATTGATTTTTCAGTTTAGATAATAGGAGGTTTGAACCTATGAAAGTTTTCGATCTTAGTAAAATGCAGGGGCTTGGCTCCTCTCACAACGGCTCTTTTCAGTTCACACGAAAAGGGTACGCTAAGTTTTTCGGCGCGATCCAGCATTCGTTGGATGCGCCGTTCAGCGAGGCCAGGGGGATGCAAAAGCGTTTTCGCGAGTTGGCTACGACAGGGCAATTCCCCGCCCAGGTAGCGCAGATGTTCGAGAAGTTCAAAGTTGGTCGTGGTGACGTTGACCTCTCATGGTTGACGGTCTTCGACACGGTGGACCTGAACAACACGTCGGCTTCCAGCTATGCGCTGGCGGACATCCAAAACGGTGTCAGTTTCAAAAAGGTGCTTGCGGGTGAGAAGGCCAGAATCTACTCTCTCACGGGTGCCGAGACTTCCATCGGCTTCGACCAGTACGGGGCGGGGCTGGAGATCCCGGGTGTCTGGTACGAGGATCAACGGTGGTGGGACATCGCCGACAACGTGCAGGATTATCAGTTGGCCTGGTGGGAAGACCTGGCAACGGTAATGTTCGCCCTTATCGAGGCGGTTCCCGATGGCTTTTACGACGGTACTACCACAGGTGTGGATGCTGGGGAGGGTTGCAACATTGACTATGCGGCTGCACATTCGAACACGCTCCAGGATGACATTGAGGTGATCAACGCTGGTGTCGTATCACTGCTGAACGGCTTGAAAACAGCCGGTATGCGGGTCAACGCGGCCACACCGCTCGTCTTGATCCACAACATCGCAAGGGCGGGCAGGGTTAGAGCTGCGCTCGAGCAGAGACGCAGCACGGTTTACGCCGGGCCAGAAGTGCTCGTCCCGAACATCCAGGCGGTTACAACCCTTGGCCTGACAACAACGGCTGAGTGGACAGGTTTCGAGGCCTTGGACACTGTGGATGAGTTGCCGTTAGGCTACCTGGCGGTTCCGGGCCGAAAGTCAAAGTATATCAATCGCAAGAGTTTGAAGATCTATCCGCCGGAGTTCAATACGGAGAATTACGCCACGAAGGTTATGGCGTGGGGCCGTTACGGCGGAGTCCTGAACGCCTTGCAGATCCGGAGATTACTCGCGTCGGCAGATGCGTAAAAAATATGGTTGGCAGGTGTTCTTTGCGTCAAGGGCAGGGGTTTCGACCGGCCCCTGCCCATTTGATAACAGACAATGTTGATTTTGCAGGAAACTTAATTATGGAACACGTTATGGAACAGGATGAGGCAAGCCGGCTTGCAGGTGAGAACCCGAAAGCGGACGAAACCGCAGGGGTTGACCTGGAAGAAATGACAAAAAAAGAACTGGTTGCTTATGGTGAAACAATCTCCGTCACGCTCGAAATGAAGCAGAGGAAAACGGATATGATTGCCGAACTCGAGGGTGCATCGTCGGCAACTCGAGTGACCAAACCGGCAGCGGGGTCAATCAAGCTGTCCAGTCACCTCATAACGACAACCCAGCTTCATGCCAGGGGAATCGTTAAATGAGTTTTGCGACGTTGGCTGATTTTTCGAAACGCATTCTCCAGCTTACGGACGAAGCCCTTGAAACGGCGGAAGGGGAGGAGCTAACGACAGAGGAGGTGGACGCCACTGCCTGCCTGACAGATGCTTACAATTGCATTTTGACCAGGCTGTCCGCCAGGGGCATAAGCACCGCCGACATAGCCAACTGGCAGCTTGGCGCAGAGTTCGAACTTGATATTGCAACATTCTTTTGGGGTCAGCGTCACGGCTGGGAAAAACAGCTTGGCGAACATGACAGGAACTGGCTGGTTCGGTTCGACCGGCGTAAAGAGTTGGGTACGACTGCGATTTTGCTTGATGACGGTTCAATAGTCAATCCGAAAGACCTGAACTCACAAGCGGCGTTTGGTAACTTTAATCTTGACGAGGTAAATCAGGGGGCATGATATGGCTAAACGCAAAAAAGCAAACGGGACGATCACGAGTGGCCTTGCGCTCATTGTCAATCGCAAAAAGAACTGGAGCAACACCGGGATTGACGGTGATGTGATCGCGATCTATCCGCGAAAAGCACCGCTCAGCGGCTTCGAAATAACCCAATTCGATATTTGCCCGATCAGTGACGACTGCCTTTCAGCCGGTCAGTTATTGCTGTTGCAAAATGGTCGGCATGTGGTCTACCCGTTTCGAACCAACGGAAACCCGATAAGCTGCGTTCGGGTAAAGCCGGCAGCGATAAAGGCTGGGCTAATCAGAACCGATGACTTGGTGAGGAAGGAATAATGGGTCTGGTGGTAAACACATATACAATCGGCTCCGGCGGTGATTATGCAACATTCGCCGCCTACGTGGCCGCGAAAGAGCGGGATATGACAACCGGCGACGGGGAAAAGGACGTACTGAAGGTGAAGGCCGGCGATGCAGGTGCTCTCGATCTCACCGGGGGCAGTTGGGTGACAAGCGCGACGTGCTTTATAGACATCGTCCCAGAGGTCGATAGTGAGCAGTTTGCAGTCGATGACGTGGATGATCCCGATACGGCGATCTCATCGGTACCTTCGATAGACGCCGCGGGGCTTGCGGCCAAACTTGGAGCGGTTCACGTGTTTGCGCGCGGACTGCTTATGATCTCCGAAGGCGGCGACAGTGATGAGGTTGGCGTCACCACGGGCGTAAGCTCACCCGCACAGGTAAGAGACTGCTTGTTGGTTCAGCGTTCGACTCATGCCAACTGTACTGCGAGGGGGTTCGCTACAGGAACGGGATTCACAGGGGCTTTTGTTAATTGCCTCTCCGTTATTGAGGCAGGCAGCGGTTACCTATCGGCAAAGAACTTCGACGCCGACAGTAGTAGCGAGCATGAGGCGATTATCAATTGCGCGGGCGACTCGGCGTGGAACAACGCCGGATTTACGGGTGTCAATCTAAAGAACCACGCAAAAGCGATCAACGTCCTGTCTGCGAACTCAGCGGGTTCGACGGGTGCTTGTTTTGGTACTGATTCGAACGGTAATGCTCAGGTGGTGGGATGCGCGGTAATCGATACGAGTATCAGCGACAACTTTGCGGATGCGAAGGTAGCTGATTGTTTCGAAAGCCTGGCTTACGCGGACCTGTTCGGCAGTTCGATCGGCTTGACGGCGGAGGACTCACCGTTACGGCAGAAGGGGCTTCAGCCTGAAAGTTCTTACTCCTGGAAGGACGCGTTCGGCAAGGAACGAATCAAATACGATATTGGTTATCATCAGACTAACCTGGTCAACGGGTTCGACCTGGAGATTATGTTCAAGGATATGGGGTCGATTATCCGAACCGTCAACGATTTCGATAAGACTGCCAAGGCCCTGATTGAACTGGACAGCACGCTTAGGGTCGAACAAATTAGCTCGGACAGACGACGCCTGGCTGTTTTGAACGCGGCCCTTGCAAGGGATGAGCAGGGCTATGGCCAGATTGATAGCTGGATTATGAGTTATATTTCGGTGGTCAGCTCGTACCTTCGCGATTATATCCGCGAGCGGATGATGGGCAGTGGTCGAAGTGATAAAGAACTCCTGGGCGAACTGGATTACTGGCTTGGGATAAACAGCGAGAAGGTTAGCGCTATTCGCATAGCGTATAACTACATCCTGAACGTCACCGATTGCAGCGATATCGCTCTCTCGGGCGTTGTTATTCCAGAGGTTATCATAGCCCAGCGGATCGTGATTGAGTGCACAATGGCCTCAGTGAGCGGGTCGGAGTCGTGGTCTGTAACCGGTTCGAGCAAGGGGCTGTTTAGCGGTCTGGCGACAACGGGCGTTGACTACAAGTCAAGTATTGACGAACTGCAATTCCAGATCGACGTGACGGCCAAAGATGGGGCATGGGCAAGCGATCACGGCACGTATAGCGTCGGTGACGTGGTTAGTTACAGCGACGGCTATTATATTTGCATCCTGGAGCACACGGCTGCCGTGGGCAAAGAACCTACGACGACTTACTGGGAAAATTACGTGAAGGTCGGCGACAGGATCTACCTCTACGTGACATGCGATGAGACGGCTGTTTTGCAGATGTTTTTCAGGGACCGATTCGGTTATACGTTTTCGAACAGCGACGCTGAGGGCAATGAGACTATTTTAGATAGTTGGGCGACTTGATAATGGACGATGCGACATTCCATCTTGACGATTCACAGGTGCGGGCCATGGAAGGTTCGCGGGAATCCGTACGGCAGGGCACGCTTCGAAGCTGGAGTAACTTCATGCTCAGACAGACGCGCAAGCGTTTTCGCAGCCAGGAATCCCCGGAAGGTACCCGGTGGCCGCCTTCGCGGTTCGGCAGCCACAGGGGCGGCTCGTTTAGCAGGGCACTTTATGGCAAGGGTGACCTGTTCAGGTCTCTCGTCGCATATACCATTGATGATATGACAGTTGGCGTGGGGACAAATATCATTTATGCAAAGACGCAGCAGGAAGGTGCACAATTTACGGCGACACCAAGACAATCACTATGGCTGTTTCATAACGTGTTCAAGCCGGCGTTCGGCAAGGATGCCGGGTTCTCATGGCACTATCACATTAAGATCGCGCGCCGAAGATTTTTGGGATTCTCCGAGTCGGATGTTGACAAACTCGAAGAGATTGCAGCATTGAATTTACAGAAGGGACTATTGAAATGACTGACACAGTTACGGATGAGACGCGATGTGAGAACCATTCGGTGCGTATCGAGCACCTGGAG
>Ga0207997_1001819_pt1 | contig 10915 bp, 19 predicted proteins | sample AntAceMetag02UKN_FD_184777 | JGI IMG/M metagenome (GOLD analysis project Ga0207997, IMG submission 184777) | Saline lake microbial communities from Ace Lake, Antarctica - Antarctic Ace Lake Metagenome 02UKN (SPAdes) (version 2) | ecosystem: Environmental > Aquatic > Non-marine Saline and...
TTTTAGAGTTGATTTCCATTTTGAAGCTAACCCGTTTGATAGGAAGATAGAAGGTTTGTTTTTAGAAGTTGGGTTTGTGGGTATGAGATTAGTTTTGGGAGTTAGAATTAAATAAATAATAAAATATAATTATGAAAGGAATAAATATGAAAACAGGAGAATTAATAAAAATATATAGTAGGAAATATGATGGTAAAGAAATTGGTGAAGGAACGCCAAACAAATTTTTAGGAGAATTTATTATTAAAAAAGTAATAGAAGAAGATGCTTATTCTGGTAAGTGGATTGGTGTGAAAAATAAAAAAAAGTATATGATTATAGAAACCGAAGTATCTGGTATGCGTAATCCAGAGAATGGTGGTTCAAGATTTGAAATTATAGAAATATAACAACTTATAATATGGAAATAATAATATTAATAATTTTAGTAGCCATAGTATGTGAGTTTATTGATAGTTATTTGGGTATGATGTATGGAACTATCCTAAGTCCGGTTTTATTAATAGCTGGATATGATCCGGTTATAGTCATCCCGTCAATATTGTTTTCTCAAGCTATGGGTGGCTTTATAGCTTCTTATCGGCATAATCATTTTAAGAATGCTGTGTTCAATATAAAATCTAAAGATCTTAAAATAGCAAGTGTAATAATAGGATTGGGATTTGTTGCTGTTGTATTTGGAGTAATGGTTGGTGTAAATGTTCCAAAGATGTTTCTTAAATTATATATAGGGATCTTGTGTTTGTTTATGGGATTAGTTGTATTATTAAAACATAAGTTTAAGTTTAGCTGGAGGAAGATAATGTTATTAGGAGTTGTTAGCTCATTTAATAAAGCATTATCTGGTGGAGGGTTCGGCCCGGTAGTTGTTTCTGGTTTAGTTTTGTCAGGTAGAGAGAGTAAAAAAGCTATTGGAACTACTGATTTTGCTGAAGCGCCAATTTGTATAATGGCTTTTCTGGTATGGATAATGATAAATGGTATGTTTGATATAAATATGTTGATATATTTGACAATAGGTTCTTGTGTTGGTGGATATTTCGGCCCGAAGATGTTGTCAAAATTTAAATCAAAAACAAAATTAACAAAAGTAATAGGATTTCTCGCATTAACCTTAGGAGCTTGGACAATAATAAAAACATTGTTTTAAATAACTATGATTAATATAAAGATAAAATCAATTTGGCAAGGGAAGGTAGGAATTAGAGATAAATATATTGTTGATGCCTTTACTAATAAAAAAGGATTATACCTTACATACAAAGATGACTTTATGATTATTCCTTATGAAGAAATTGATAGAAAATTAATTACTCCAAGAATCCCGGTGATGGTAAAGGATAATTATTCAGGAGATGTTCATCAGTTGTTTTATTTCAAATGGAAACCAAATAAAAGTCAATTAGAATTATTATGACAAACAAAAATAAAAAAATAATTTACAATATCTTATTCTTTATCTCTCTGTTATTTATTCCGATGGGATATGGGTTATTTGGATATTTTAATTTCACAGCATTAGTGATAACTATCTTAGGATGGATCGGAATAATTTATTTTGCGATTAAGAGTTATGAATAAACTGAAAATATTTATTTTTATAAACGCTATTTTGGTAATTTTTATTTTGTTGATCTCATCGTCTTTACAAAGTATTAAAATTACTGAAGTTGTCGCTGCGCCTGCTGACTGGAAAATGTCTTCTTTATCTGCGCAAGCAGTAGGGTTGATTGACCAAGAGGGCGCGGACATTGAGCCGGTATGGGGTTATCTAATAAATAGTCGTCTTGGCGATTTGATAGCAGTTCAGGGATTTAATCCCAGAGGTGTTTTATCAAAACCTCCTCAATTTGCCGAGTTAGATAACATCCCTAACCGGATGGAATTATTAAACAAAATTATCTTCTGTGAGAGTGGCTGGGATGAGAAGGCAGAAAATCCTAATTCAACTGCTTGTGGGTTAGGCCAGATTATTGAAGACACTTGGAAGAATGAGATGAAAATGTTAGGATTACCAGAAGATAGTGATTGTTTAGATGGAGATATTAATTTAATAGCAACCAAATCATTATTTGCTCGTGAAGGTGTTGAACCTTGGCGCGCAAGTGAAGAGTGTTGGGGAAAGTAAAATGAATAAAGAAATATTTGAGCGTTATGCTGAAATTAAAAATAAAATCAAATCTTTAACTGGAGAAGCTAAAGAAATTGAAAAAGAAGTTAGCGTTGAGATGGAAAAAGAAGATATGAAATCTCTTCAATCTCCAATTGGAACTTTTTCAGTTGTTGTAAGGAAGAGTTGGATCTATAGTCCGGCAGTTGGATTATTAGAATTAGATCTAAAGAAAAGAAAAAAGAATGAAGAAGAAAGTGGCGATGCTACTTTTGAAGAATCATCTGGAATAATGTTTAGAACAAAAAAAGAATAATAAAATAAATAAAAAATAATATTATGACAAAAACAAAAACAGCACCAAGAAGAGGAAATCCAAGAACAAATACTGAAAGGAAAGCAAGGCATAAAAGTATTTATGGGAATACAAATGCTCCAGAAGTTCGCAAGGGTCAAAATAGAAGATAATATATAATGAAAATAATTTTAGAAAATATTAAGCCATTGTCAGTTAACAAAGTATGGCAGGGTAGAAGATTCAAAACTAAGATATATCAGGAGTATGAAAGAGAAATGAGTATGCTTCTAAGAGAGCAGAGAGTCCCAAGAGAATCTTTAAGTGGTAGATTAGTAATGACTATTATATTCTGTCTTAAAAATGCCGAGAGAACTGATTTTGACAACTTATTAAAACCATTGCTTGATATTTTAGTTAAAAATGATATTATTGCTGATGATAGATTTATTTGGAAAGCAATAATTAAAAAGAAAAAAGCAAAAAAGGATAAAATAATAATAGAAATAAAAAAATATGATTAAATTAAAAGCAAAACCAGAGTTTCAAATTGAAGTAGAAAAAGCTTTAGCCAATGAATTAGAACCGGGAGATCTCTTTGTTGTTTTAGATGATCCAGATTTCTTTAACCCGGAAAAAATTAGGGAGAGAGGTGGAATTGGAGAAGGTATTTTTGTCAGGACAGAAAATCCTTATGAAAGTAATCAAGTCAATGAACTTGTTTATAAATTAAAGATTATTAAAAAAAACAATGAGTCAACTAAAGAAGAAAACTAAAGAATTAAGAAAATATAAAAGGCAGGAGAGAAGGGAAAGGAAAGCGCGAGAAAAGAAAAGCGCTTTCCTAAGGGATAAGAATATTCAAAAATATCGTAGTCATAAAAGCAAAGATCGGATCGTCAAGAAGAGAGAAGAGAAGTCGTTGAATGAATTAAAGAAGATCGCTCCTAAAGAATATAAGATAAAAAAAGTAAAACCTTCTTGGTGGAAGAGATTGATTGGAAGGTCTTGACAAGTGTTTTTAATAAATGATATACTATTAAATAGATAGGTTTCGTTTAAGTTTCCCTATCTATTCTCCTTTCGGGTTGATTATTCGGCCTAATTTAAAATGGTTTATTGATTCCCATTTTAAATACTGAAAGACCTCGCTTTTTAGCGGGGTCTTTTCTTTTTAGTTGACAACAAGGTTGACAATAGTATCTAAGTAGTTGACGGGATTAATTGTGTCATAGGTGTATCATAAGTGTATCATATTCTTTGGCAGGTCGTATGTTTTTAAAATTCGCAGGTCGTATGTATTCGTGGTTAAATAATTGGGATTTTCCGATGTTTTCCCGGCCATTTTCCAATTAAAAAACCCGTAAAATTATAGCAAGCTATTAAATAATTAAACGGGTTAAATATGTGCCGGGATCAGTCCCGGGAGTTATAAAAGCAGTTTTCTAAGTTCTTTATGTAATCCTTTTGTATGTCTGATGATGTTCTGGTTATCTGTGGCAAAAAATAACAGGGCTAAATCATTAAGCAATTTTAAGATATATTCTTGAGAAAGTTTTTTTCTTTTATTCTCTTCTATTTTCTTTTCTTTTCTTTTCTTCATTTTTCTGTCTTTTCAAAATAAAAATGTCTGGCGTATTCAATCATAATTTTCTCATCTTCTGGAATATATTCTGATGGCGTCCAAGGTTCAAACCAATCCTGAAACTGAAAAACTGCGGTTTCCGGTTCGTCGTATTCGTCAAGTTCTCCAATAATCCGCGCTGCCGGGCCTCCTGTTCCTAATAGGATCATATAGGTTCGCGTTCCATCAAAGTTTTGGCCTGTTGCTATTTCAAGAGGATCTTCTTCAATTTCTGTTTGTCCTTCTTCTGCCTTCTCTTCGTTTTTGCTTTTTGCCTTCTTTAACATTCCCTTAATACCATCAATTGATAATCGTGCGTATTCGTTCGCTTTTTGTTGAAAACTTTTGTCGTCTTTGTTCATTTTATTATTAAAGTGCTGGCCGCTTGCTATGGCAGCGCTCATTTCTGCTATCATTAAATAATAATAGCAGCATATCAACGCGTCATCTCTTCATTGTGCGCAATTTTTCTTTTCTCTCTTCCTTGTCCGCTCTTCTGATTGTCTTTTGATATTTCTCCGTTGCTTTTCTCTCTTCTCTTCTTCTCTCTGCTTCTTCTCTTTGCTTTTCGCTTGTTGTCGCCTGATCGTTTTCAATTCGTGTTTTGATAAGTTCAAAAACTTTCTTTTTTGTCATTTTCTCGTCTTCGTCAAAATAGTCATATTTCAGATCCTCCAATTCATCAGAATTAAAAGAAAAAATCAATTCGTCTTTTTTCTCATCATATTCTATATCATCACAAGCAAAATCTTTTTTGATCTTATCTATCAATCCGAGTTCGCTTCTATCTCCATATAACCATTCTTGGCGTAGGTTTTTCCAGAAATCGTTTTCTGCTTCTTCAAGTTCTTTTTTCATTTCAGGTGCTTGCTTTTGTAATATCTCGCTATCATAAAAATCGCTGCTCTCTTCTCTGATCAAGCTTGTCCATTCGTTCAATTCTTTTTCAAATATAGCTGGATATTCAAGCGCTAAAAATGCTCCGGGCAGTAGATCTGATAATTGATATTTTTCTTTTGCTTTTTTGCTTATCTTTTCAATTCTTTTGATCGTTTCTTTTTTGTCTTTATTAAGCCAAATGATAAAAGATTGATCAAAATCAAAATTATTTTCTATAACATAGTCAATGTTTTCAAATAGATAAAAATTATTATTTTCTATCAAATCTTCTTCAGTCCATTGATCAAGCGCCAAGGCCACTTTATCAATCAATGCTCCTGATGCTGTCCGATCTTCTTTTATATCTTTTGTATTCAGTTTTATTTTTATTTCTTTTATTTCTTTTTCTTCTTTTTTGTTCATTTTTTTTGTCCCGGCCGGTTATTGATCAGCCGGGATTATTTTAATTATTCTTTTTTATTTCTCCAGTATCTAACATCAAAAGATATTCAGCTTCAGAGTCAACCAACATTCGTGACCAATCCCATCCGCCAACCCAGTCTTTGCCATTCTCTATAAAGTCAAAAGCGTAACAATCCGCTGTCTTGGCGTTCATTCTATACATTGATTTAAGCGCGTGACTCTTTATCTTCTTTAATGTTTTCAATTCTGTTTTATTCATTTTGATTATCTCCTTCCTTTTTTTCTTCTTCTTTTATTTCAAAAGCTTCAAAAGATCCTACTATTTCAGAATTGTCGTCTGATCCTTGGCCTTCATTTACCTTGTCAATTGCTTCTTCTTCGTTTTTGGCTTCTACAATTATATTATGTTTTTCCTCCCAAATAACATTATATCTTTTCATTTTATTGTCCTTATTTTCTTCAGCTCCTGACCATTCAAGCAGTTCAACATCTCCCGGATCAATGTATTCTCTTAATACTTGCAATTCGGCAATTTCTCCATAACTAATCCTTTCTGCTTTTATTTCTCCTCTTAGATATTCTAATCTTTTTTTGATCTCTTTTGTTGTTGTTTTTGTTGTTTTTGTTTTATACATTTTTTTATTCTCCTTTAATTGATTATTTTAATAAGTCAATTGCTTTTGCTTCTCTAACTTCTATAAGCTTTTTATTAAGTTTGATCAACACTTTTATTGTTTTCTTTTTATCACCGCTAAGATAAAATGTCCTAACTTCATAAATCCTGTGATTGTAATTCTCTTTACTGGCTGTAATATATAGATCAATCTGATCAGTATGTCCAGAGTAGTTGAAAAAAGCGGCCAGGAGGGTTTTCTTATTGATTAAATAGATCTGTCTTATTACTTTGGCTAATTCTTTTGATATTGTTGTTTTTGTTTTCATTTTATTGTCCTTTCTTAATTATTAGTTTTTTTATTATAACCTGACTATCTTTGACCTGATATTTCTTCTCATCTGATCATACTTGTTCTTATTATCAAGCCAACATACAAACATCCAGACCATAGGCGCTAAGATCAAGGCAACGCCAACGCCAACAATGCTGTCTTGAATTAAGTTTATCAATGATATATTAAACATAATTGTTTTCCTTTCTCTCTTTTATTAGTTGATTATTATTATTGATTATTACTAAACGACCTTTATCTATACTATAATTATACTTTATAAACATATTAAGAGTCAAGCTCTTATCTGTGGATAACTATTATCAACCTAACATAACATTAAGGGTTAATAAGGGTTAACATAATAAGAGTCCTGAACAGTTAGGAAGACAATGCAACGACAGGGGAACAATAACGCTTGCTCTCCCCAACTCTCACAGACCCAACTCAACCCAACCTAACTCAACATTATACTTGTTGATGTTATCTTTTATGTTCTGTTCTTTACTCTACCTCTTCTGTTCTTTACTGTTAATGTTCAGTAGTGTTCTAAACTCTACGTTACGCAACGCTACGCTACGCTACCGGTGGAAGCGCTAACCTAAGGGAACATCAGGGGGGGCAGGGTCACTTGGCGTAACATACCAAGGGTATGTATATCATAGCTCCCCCTGCACAGACCAAGGTAGAGATAAAACTGCTATTGACATATATATACATATGTTATCTAATACTAATGTTAATAACTACCACTATAATTTACTTGACAGGCATAAAGAACTTGATGTAAAATAGGAGGTGATGAACAGACCAAGAATTATAACAAAAGAAAAAGCTGAACTAATCTTACAAGAAGTAGGGCTTAATCTTTTTGACAAACCAGTTAAGTATTTAATTAACAGATTGTCCGGACTGGATAAGTCCAAGTCAGCGCTCAAAGCTGGTTATGCTGATCCTCATCACACAATAAGAATAGAAAATACTGATGCTTACAAGAAGGCAGCTGCTTCAATTTCAGATAAGCTTCCTACCACAGAAAAGTTAGCTACAGAACATACAAAAGTTATTGAACAGGATACCGACTTATCTTCTAAGAACAGGGCAATAGATATGGCTTATAAGTTAAAAGATTTATATCCAAGAGAAGAAGGAGAACTTGATGTAGGTGGTGTAAAAATAACAGTTACTAAAAAGGGTGGTTCTGAATAGAACCTAACCCTCTTTTTTTTATCTCAAATGAATAATAATCAAGAAGCAATTGAAAAATATAAAAGCTTAGGAATAGATTGGGTTAGCGGGAAAGTTAAGATAAAGGAAATAGAAATTGGTGGAAAAACATTTAAGTTTGGAAAGAAACAAATAAGATTTATAAACGAATTAAAAGCAAGGTATTGTTTGGCAAGAGGAGGGTTCGGTTCAGGAAAAACATTAGCTCTCATTCTAAAACTATTACTCTTCATCCTCTGTTTCCCCGGAAACAGAATACTACTTGGAAGAAAAACAATATCAGATTTAGAGCGTGCTTTCCTTCCAGATTTATTTGAGATAGTTCCTAAAAATTGGTATAAGTATAAAGTAAAAGAAGGTCTTATAAAGTTCTTTAATGGTTCTGAAATTATAATGTTCGGTCTTGATTCGCTCCAGTCAGGTAGCGCTTCTGACATTAAGAAGGCGCAACAGAAATTAAAGTCATTAAACATTGGAGCATATTTCATAGATCAATTAGAAGAAGTTGAAGAAGATGTTATTAAAGTTCTTGACTCTCGTTTAAGAAGAAGCAATGTTCCAATCCGTCAAGGTAATTCAACTTCTAACCCTGCTGACTTCTGGGCTTATGAATATTTTATAGGGCTACCAAAAATAAACAAAGATCACGCTAAGAAAGTATTCCAGATAAGAATGTCAATGATGGACAACAAAACTAATCTACCACCTGACTACATTGAAGACCAGTTAAACAATACGAAAGAATATGTTAACAGATTCGTATATGGATATTGGCCAAGAAACTTAGCTCTCAAATCTTCCGTAATTGATAAAGAGTATCAAAAGAAATTTAAATTACTTAGAAGAGAACCAGAAAGGATTGAAGAAGGTTGTGAAATATATGTTCAGCCAGATTACAGAAGAAGATATCAAATGGGCATTGACCCTTCCGAAGGAGCAATTGATCCAAGCTCAATATCAATAGTAGATGACATTGGAAGAAAATGTGCTAAGTTTAATAAGATGGTTGCTCTCCCAGAGCTTGTTTCAAAAGTAGAATTTTTGTATAATAAATATAACAAAGCGTTTATGATTCCAGAAGTAAATGATCCATCAATCTTGGAAGGGATCAGAAACAATGATAGAATAGATGAGAACGATGTTTATCAACGCGTAGTATTTGATTACAGGGAGAAAAAGGAAACTAAAAAATTAGGATGGAAAACAAACTACGCAAGTAAAAAAGTTTTAATAAGTAATTTTCAAGAACTATGTCGCAAGAACTTTCCAAAGATTTATGACAAAGGAACAATTGAAGAGTTCGGAACTTTTGTCTGGTCTAACGAAGTTAAAAAGAAAGGTGCTGGAGCGTTAGGCAAATATCACGATGACGATGTGATGTCAACCTTTCTTGCTTACTGGGGATTAGTTCCAAAAGAAATTGAAGGTGATCAATTAAGTGCAATTAAAAAAGAGGTGGCCAGAGGGTCAACTCCAAAAAAAAGGTCGTTTATTTAATAAAAAATGCAGTTGGATTATATGTAAGACCATTTGGTGAAGTATTCCAAATCAAAAAACTCAATCTTATAAATCAAGGTGAAGCAAGTTTCCCATACGCTATTCCTCTAAAGGTTACAGAGAAATCTGATATAGTTATTAGGGCATCTGCTACTGGTGCTGGCGGACAAGTGTTTGCTGGGTTTGATTTGTTTTATAAAGCGAATGAGTAAAATAAAATAGAATAAGTATATATGACATTAAGAGAATTAATAAAAGAAATAAATACAGATTACGAAGAGGGAACTTCTAATAGTTTTCCTGCTTTTGCTAATTCACAAAAGAAGGTTATTGATTTAGTTGATCTATATTGGCTATCAAAATATAGAGATGACAATAAAGATGAGTTTGGAGAACAAAGAGCATTCTATAATGTTATTACTTCTCCTACTTTTATAGCAGTTAAGATGGGTGATTTTGATACCAAAGATGTTGTTGTTATAGCTGAAGAAGGACAATCATATTATCCTTCTTGGCTTATGTCAAAAGATTTGAAGATTTGGATGAAGAACGAAAATGTTGGAGAGTTGTTTAATGTAGTCGGAGATAATCTTCCAAAGTATGGAACGATAGTTTTAAAGAAAGCAAAAGGGAAAATACATTTTGTTCCTCTTCAAAATCTTAGAAATCAGCAAACAGCAGAAACATTACAAAAGTCAATTGGAGTTATTGAAGTTCATAAAGAATTAGATGTTGATATTCTAAAACAGAATTGGACTGGAGCAGAAACTGGGATTAAAGAATATGCCGAGAAAGGAAAATTAGAAGTTCTTGAAGTAACTTCTAATGTTGTATTAGAGGACTTCCCAGATTATAATTATTTTATTATTGCTGGATATAAAGGAGGTGAAAAACAAGATGGGTTAATTCTTCATAAAGCTAAAATAGATTTTCCATATAAAGAAAAACATTATGATAAAGTTCCGGGAAGATGGCTTGGCATTGGACAACCAGAAAGATTATTTCACGCACAAATACATTTAAACAGAATTAATTATTATAAAGCTCACGGATTATATTGGACTTCAAAACATATCTATCAAACAAGAGATACAAGAGTTAACAATAATCTTTTGACCGAAGTTGATGATGGCAGAGTGTTAAAAGTTAAAAGCGAAATCACTCCTATTCTAACTGAAGAAAGAAATCTACACGCCTACAAGGAAGAAGAAACAAGATGGGATCAAAACATTTCTAAATTAACTTTTGATTTTGATGTTACGAGAGGAGAGAATTTACCATCCGGAACTCCACTTGGATCTGCTATGTTACAAAGCAGGATGGCAGGTGGATTTTTTGAAAAGAAAAGAGAAGAGGTTGGTCTTTTCTGGAAAGAAGTTATATGGGATTGGAAAATACCTGATTTTGAAAAATACGCAAAGAAAAATCATAAGATAATGCTTACTGGAAGTGAATTTGATGAAGATGAACTTGATAATTTTAGAGAGTTAATTGTTACTCATAGAAATAATTTAGCAGTAGCTGACTTCATAAAAAAGAATGGAATAATTCCTGATTTCCAAATGAGGCAAATGTTAAAAACAATTACTCGTGAGAAAGTTATAAAAGAAAAAGATATTGAAATTCCTGATGATTATTATAAGAATATTAAATATAAATTAGATATTATAATGACTATGGAAAGTATTGATGTAACTGCGAAGATGAATACGCTCCAAACTATTATTACAATAGTTGGACAAAATCCTACTATCCTTCAGGACAAAAGAACAAGAAAGATTTTCTATAAGTTAATTGATATGGCTGGCGTTTCTCCTGTAAGTTTTGGGATAGAGAGTAATCCAGATGTAAATGAAATAGCAGAAAGAGGAGTTGCTCAAAGAGGAGGTTCGGTTGCTAAAGTGTCACCGATC
>Ga0207997_1001820_pt1 | contig 10910 bp, 20 predicted proteins | sample AntAceMetag02UKN_FD_184777 | JGI IMG/M metagenome (GOLD analysis project Ga0207997, IMG submission 184777) | Saline lake microbial communities from Ace Lake, Antarctica - Antarctic Ace Lake Metagenome 02UKN (SPAdes) (version 2) | ecosystem: Environmental > Aquatic > Non-marine Saline and...
TTAGAAAAGAGTGCAAAGTGTTTAGCATGTAAACTTTGCTTAGGATATGTATGGAAAGATTTGGAAGACAAACCTAGTTATATTAATTGTAAGCTAGAAAAGAAAAAAGAAGTTGAAGTACTTAAAGGGCATAAGTGTGCAAACTTTGAAAGTGGTAAAAGCTTATTTGAAGCATATCATAAAAAGAAAAATGGAAGCAACAAGAAATGAGCAAAGAAGAAACATTAATCTGGGCAGAAAATAATAAAGTGTTTAAAACTATTAATAAGATAATTAACTGGATTGAAATTAAAATAATTAAAGAATCAAAAAAGGAGCAGGAAGTATGAATAAAGAAACTATAGAAGATACTAAGAAAAAAGTAGAAGAAGCTATTAAAGAAAAAGATGAAAGTATGTTATCTGCTTTGGAATGTGATGTGAGGGAATTGGTTGATGATTATCAAACTTTTGCTTATAGTTATGCACGTTTATTTGATAAAATAAAAGATAGTTTACAAGAGATTAAAGAATCAAAAAAGGAGATGAAAGATGTTAAAAATATTTGAATTTATATCCGAACATTTGTTAATGGCTTTAGAGAGTTTTAAAAACATATTAGATATTAAAAACTATAAAATAAAAAAGTATGGGATAAAAAAACTATTTATAATAAAACAAGTACTAATAATATTTAACATAGTTGCATTGTTATTTAATAGAACTAATTACATCTTACTTTTATCACTATTAATTTTTATTTTGTTTTACGAAGATTACTTAAAAGGAGATTGGATATATCATAGAAGGAAAAGAATGTATAAAAAAATTGGGATTAATTTCCCTAAAAAGGCTAAAGAGAGTGGAGATTCTAATTCTGATTAGGATGTTAAAGTTCTAATCACCTTGAGGTCTATGGTCGGGGTTATTCTTTTTCTCCTCGTAAATTCATACAAGGCGTTTCTCCCCTCAGCCATTTTTTATCTAAATTTATATAGTAAACGCTTAAAACCTTTAGTCAAAACGCAAAACTTTCAATCAATAGTTAGCTAAAATCGATTAAAGCCTAAAACTTTCTATCAATATTAAAGCTTAAAACCTTTAGTCAAAACGCAAAACTTTCAATCAATAGTTAGCTAAAATCGATTAAAGCCTAAAAGTTTTTGCTCATTTACAGCAAGTGCCTTTAGCTATTTTAAAATAAGATTACATCGATACATATATACCTAATAATACAAATATTTGTTACAATTTAAAGATAAATTAAATGTTAACTTTATACTTACTTCTAGAACAATACTTACCGATTAACATAGCTTCTTTACTCATTTTATTATAAATGATTTCAACTATAGGAGCTGGTTTAGTTTGATAAACTTGTACAGAAGTACTAGTATAAGATTCTATCTCATCAATATGTCTTAGAACAAAAACAATCGTTTGTCCTTTTATAGTTCTTTCAGAATCTTTACACCTTTTTTTACAAATATAATATCCTTTTGATTTTAATTTACTATAATCAATAACTACATTATTTACAAAAGAGTCACCATAGAACGCCCTCATATAATCTACATTGTAAAAGTATCTTGGTTCATTTGGTCTTGGGACTTCTTTTAAAAGAATAGCTTGGTCAGCTCTACTTTTCCAAGCTCCATGGTCAATTAAAATATTTTCGCCAGTGTGAGGGTTATATAATTTAATATCTTTTATCCTGGAAAAACCCCTTGTATATGAAGTATACCTTCCATATTCTTGATAAGGATAATCTCTAATTAATTGTCCATTAGCCATACCTGTTTTAAAAACATCTAAATTCGTTGGAGGCAGGTGTTGCGATAAAGGTGGGATTATTTTTAATTTTATTGGTCCTTTCTCCTTTTTTGGATTTGCACTACCATCATATATATAAAAAAATTCATCAGTAGTTGCATAACATTCTAAAGGTTTTAAATTTTTTAAATCATCATATTGATACTTAGTTAAACCAAGATTCTTTTTTAAATAAATAGCATCTTCTCCTTTAGACTGAAATGCAAAGATAAATCTAGCTTCAGTTTTAATTTTTTCGTCTATGTGTGGGTCTGCAGCATGTTGTGCACAAAAGATTAAAGAAGTATTAAACATTCTACCATTAAGAACTAAATGTACAATTGTTTCTTTAATTTTCTCAGCTTGTACTTTCTCACATTGAAATAAAACATTCATTTCATCAATACCAACAGCCAATCTTTTATTAGCATCTTTTCCAAAATCAGAATCTCCACCTGGTCTTTGGCGATTTATTAAATCATCCAAAATATATTTAAGGTAACCAGAAAAAATATATTCTTTTTTATATAAAATAGGAGTAACTAAAATTGGGAATAAATTGTTTCTTAACAAAGAAGGAAATAGTCTATCTTCTCCTTTATCTTTTTGTCTTAAATATCCAATAGAATTTTTATCAAAATTTATTATTTCTTCCCTAAATAACCTTCCAACAACAGCTAATACTCTATCTCTTGTATTCCTCATTTTCTTTGGTAATCCTTCTTCTAAGTTTACTTTAACTTCTTCAGGAGAACTACAATGCAATAAGGTTTCTTTTATATTATCTACATATTTTTGTGATTCTCCTAATTCAACAAAAGCACCAATATTTTCTATAAAATCAACCCAAGGAATTTTCATTTTTATTACAGGAACATTTTTGAAAGGAATTTTCACTTCATCATTTGTTTTATCTTTTATATTTGGTACAACAAGAACTATAGGTAGAGGTACTCCTTTTTGACCAATAAAGTCTAGTTTTTGTCTAAATAACTTTAATATACTAGGTAAGTTTTGTACGAAACACTCATTGTGATAATCATTTAAAATTGTACAATGATGATTAAATGTTTGATAGAAACCATCGAACAAATTATGAAATAGAGTACTTTTTCCTGTTCCAGTCAAACCATATATAGCCATCCCCCTAGCTTCTTTTGTATTGGGTATTGCAACTATTCTTCCAACATCATCAATTCCTATTGGATGGCAATTTTTACGAAATGGAATAGACTCAACATTTTTTCCAAGTAAAGAACGACTAGCGTAACTTAAATTATTAAATCTTTCTTCATCTTCTTCATTTAGGTAAACATAGTTAGCAACATGTTTTAAACCTTTATTTAAAAAATATTGTTTTGTATTAAAGGCTCTTGAAGAATCATAATTCCTCCATACTTCCTTGAACTGCTTTGGTCTTCCCATCTTTTTCTCCTTTTACAATTTCATAAATATGTTCTATTATTTTTTGTTGTGTATACTGTATTTGTTCACTAATCCTTAATGTTTCTTTCATCAATTGAATATGAGGTAACATACTAAGAGAACCCTTTTCTACAAAATCTTCAAATTCCTTTTTACTTTTAAGGTATTCTTGATTAAGTTCAATTAAATCATCCTCTCTTTCTTCAACTTTAGCCAACACTATATCTTTATTCATTATCTTCACCATAATTACTTTTTGGATTTGAATGTAAATCATTTATTTCGTTTTGTTTTTTCTTCCATTCAGCAAAGTTATTAATAATCATATCCGTTTCAATACCTTGTTTCTTTAATTGCATAGTTAAAGATTCAATAGTTTGGTCTTGAGACTTTAATCTTTCCCTCATAGCCTTATCTATTAATCTTCTACATACATTAGTTTCTTTATAATCAACATCTAATAAACATAAGGTTCTACCAAATGCAGAATCTTTATTCATAGGCATTAAATTATCCTCTGGGTTTGGACAATTATATTCTAAAAAAACACCATTAATCAAATCTTCTGTTTTCATATTATTTTTAATCATTAATTCTGGCGTTGGTTTAATCCAAAATGTTTCATCTTTTTCTCCAAACCTTTTTAATATCTCTCCAGAAAGTCCATCACCAAATATTAAAAAACCTGCTCTTGCTTCATTATATTCATATTTTGTCATCCTATATAATCCGCCTTCTTTTTTATTTTAACTTCTTTAATTGGAATTGCTTGTATCATAAGTTCTTGATTACAAAAAGGACAACAAGTTGATATTTCAAACATTTCAACATCAATACCTTTTATCCAATAGTTCCATTCAAATATTTTTCCACATTTTTTACATTTGCTTTTCACTTTTTAAACTTCTCCTCAAATTGTTTATCTTTAGTATATCTAAATGGAATATGTAATTCAACATCAGGTACATCTCTTTCTCCTTTGAAAGGTTCATTTTTTTCTTCATAGCCGAAGATTTTCCCATTGTAGGGGTGCAAACTTACCAAGTAATATGTTTTAATATCACCTTCATCATGTGTCCATGCAACATATTTTTTATCTAATTCATAATTAAATTCTCGCATACTAGAAGGTCCCTCTATAATTATTTTTCCTTTTAAACCATTGAACTCTGAGGATGACCCTTTCTTTTTAGCAAGTAAATCTTTTTTAACAATTGCCTTTGCTTCATCATCATTTATAAAATCTCTTTCTTTTTCTCCTTTTCCTGATATGATAATAACAAATAAAGTAATAGCACCAAGAATAATCAAAACTATTTTTGTTGCATCAGGATTATCTTTTAAATAATAAAAAGCACCGAATATAATTGCTAGTCCAAAAAATGCTATTAATTTTTTATCTACATTAGTAAACCATTTATTTAATTTATTCTCTTTCCTTTCCTCGTGTTCATAATACGATTGTTGTAAATTTAAATCTTCTACCATACTTAGTGCCTCTTTGCAGCTGGGATTTTTTCTAATAAATATTCAATAACATCAAAAGTTTCTAATTTTTTATTATCACATTCTTCATTTTCACAACAAATTGTATCTTCTATAACTTCTTCATCCTCTTGTTCATAAATCATTTTATTACCACATTTTTTACATTTATTATTAATACCTTTTACTAATTTTATTTTTCCTTTTCTAACAAACGAACCTGTATTCAATAACTTAGCAATAACTATTTCAGCAGTTGCTTGATGGTTTTCTTTTGTTTGAATCTTAATTGCATCATACATTCCAAACTTATCAACAAGTTTATTTACATATATAGGGACAGCCATATTTTTAGTTTCATCCCTTTCTATTAAATTAGCACCTATTATGAATTTTGGAATTTCAGTCATTGATAACAACCTTCCTTGGTTCCCCAGGTTGTAATTGAGAAGTTTCTGATTTTGCTCTTGGTTTTTTTACTTGTGTGAAATAAACTAATCCTGCACCACCACCAAAAGCAGCTATTAACCAAACCATATCATTTTGATTCTCATCCTCACAATCATCAGCATCTTTTTCAAAATTAGCTTTATCAGTTATACATGTTGATTTTTCTAATGTACATGTATCAAACTTTGTTTTATAATCTTGTAAACCTTTTTCTCTTTCTTCACACGCAACTAATTTAGAAGATACTTCTGTGTTGGCAGAATAAATAGCAGTACAATCTTTTTGAAATTCATCTAAGTCTTCACATACTTTACATATCTTATCAGAGTCACATTCAAAATCTCTTTCAAATTCTATGTTTAAAGTTTTATTAAATTGTTCATCATACTCACAATCTTCTAATTCATATTCCCAAGAATCTCCTGTTTCATCCCAAACAGATAATTCACAATTAGTTCCATTAAAAACAATATTAATTTCTGTTTCTACATCTTCTGAACTATCGGATACAGCTAAAACACCTGGTACTAAAAATAACATTAATAAAACTAAAATTTTAAATTTCATTTTTTACCTCTTTTAATCTTTTTACTCCTTTAAGTTCAAGAGCTATAACATCTTTATCTAATAATTTATTTTCTTCCCAGAAAGGTTTTGGAATAATTAACCTAGCATTTTTATATTTTCCTTTAGAAAAAGTTACAGTTGCTTCAAATGTTCTTTCATCACTTTTTACCATTTAAACTTAAACCTTTAATGATTAATGTAATTAAGTATGTAAAGATTATTTATAAAGTTTGTGTAGATTTAAACCTAAATGTGTTTTATCATTTTTATATTTAAACCACGTTAAATTTATAAAGAATAAGGTTTTAGTTATTTTATCCTTTTTGATAAAGGGATGAATAGCTTTAAGGCTATTGAGTCAAACTTTAAATATTAATCATTAATTCTTTCATTAAAAAGTATCCCTTAAGACTATGATATGGACTGAGAAGTTATTGACTAAAAAAATATCTTAGGAGGATATATTAACAATGAATATCAAAGGACAAAATAATAATATTGCAGTTTGGGTTATTGTTGGTCTTCTTGCTGTCGCTGTTTTTGGTTTTGGAGATAATCTTATGTCTGCATTTACTGGCGAAGAAGTAGCAGAAGACGGAGTAGTTACAGATTGTAAGTTAGACAATGTAGCTTTAACAGTAGGCTCAAACAGATTAGGTAAAGCAGGTACAGAACCTGGTGAAGGTTTTAGATTATTTATCCCAGACAGTGAAGGAACATTATTGGATAAAGGAACTAAGGCAGAAGATTCTAGTACAGACGTAGCAGTTAATTCTGATTTTGTAATTTATTCAGGAGAAAACTCAACAACATATTATACAAAGAAGGTAACAGGTAATGTAGACTGTGCAAACCCATATGAGGTTTTTACAAGTTTAGCATTTATAGATACAACACCAACTTATGTAATTACTAACGACGATGGAACATTAAATTCCGCAGGTGCTTTAAGCATTGACCAAGACGAAATTGTAACAATAGACATAACTTCTAAAGTAGATGCTGACCAATATCTTGGAAACCCACAAGCTGATAACAACTTATTAACATGTGTTTATAATAAAACAATGTTTAAGATAAGTGTAGCTGGTGCGTCAACAGTAAATACACCAAATGTACACACAGCAGGTGTTTCTACAACAAATGCAACAGCAACTTTTGAAGTAGCATTATTAGCTGATGGTGTTAAGAGAGAAAACCAATTAACAATTGAAGCAATTGGTAACTCAGACCCTGGTGCAGCTGAAGACATAAGTTGTTACGAATACGATAAAGACTACGATTTAAACGCAGATACATTAGTAGAAATATTAGATGTACAAGACGAAGACTACAATGATTTAGGTGATACAACAGGAACAAACACCTTTACAATCGACATAAGTTAGGGATAACAAATTTTTCCCTTTTTTTCTTTTTTTTTGAATGGGAGAATGGAGCAATAAATACAAATGAAAATAGATGAAAGGGTAGTTGGTGGCTTTTTAATTATAATCCTATTAGCACTCTGGATAAATTTTGACCCTACATTAGCATCGTTATTTTTTGCAATGGTATTGGGTGCTTTTATTTTAGTTACAACAGATACTGTTAAAACTTTTAAAATAGAATCAAAACCAAACAAATTAAAAAGTCTTATGTTTGGAGTAGTAGGTTATATTACATTTTTATTATCTTCTATGTTTACATTATCATTATTACAAAAAACAAGTTTAGTTTCAAATTATTCAATCTTAAATGTAGCTGATGCTTTTGCACAAACACAATCAGTTATGATGTCTCAAGTTGCACCAGCATTAGCAGATAATGTTTGGTTAACAGTTTTAGCTTTTGCAATTTTAATTCCAATTACAGAGACTTGGTCCTTTACAGTTTTCTTTGAATTCTTATCAGAAAGATTTCCAGGTTTCAAACAAGTTTCAAAAACATCTCTTAGAACTTGGTTACTTGTAAGTATTATCTCTTTAATGTTTATGTTCTATCATTTGACAGCAAAAGGATTAACTAATAATGATGCTTTAATTATGGTATTCTTATTTGGATTAGTTTCTTGGGGAATGGTTGTTATTGAAGGACAATCTCTTGGAGCAATTATAATGCATATGATTGCAAATGGAATTGCAGTATTTAGTATGTATGGAATAAGTTTACTTGCTTCACCTATCTTAGTTTGGATAGTTGTAGGTGCAATTATTTATTATTTATTTAATTCAAAAAAATTTAACATAAGGAGAGTATTTGCATAATGGGAAATAGAAAACCAGCAAAAAAAATTAATAATCCAAAACGAACAAAATGGAAAAAAGATAGGAGGAAAAAATAATGGCTTTTGAAAAAATAAGGGCAAATCCAGCAGGACTAGGTGCAGTAATGATAGTGTTATTACTTTTAGGATTATATTTAGCTAATAATTTTGCACCAGACTTTTTTGTAGATATAAACCCAATTTTATTTATATTAATTTTAGGGGCAGGTGCTTTTGCATTAATGAAAGCTTTTGGTGAATTAAAAGCAAAACAAGAATTTACATTTAAAGAAGCATTAATAATATTTGGTACAATTGGTGGGATTATTTTTGTATTAATAAAATATCCACAAATAGCACCAAACTTTAGTGTAATTGCGAATGAGGTATTAATAGCAACAAAATCAATGGTAGGACTAGGATAAAATGGCTTATGTAACTAGAAATCAATTGGCAGGTGGAATGTCGGTAGTATTTGGTATATTCTTATTTAAGTCATTAAGCTTAGCACCTGTTGTTGGTGATTTTTTACAAAATAACTGGCAATGGGTTTCAATATTATCTTTAGTTGGACTATTGTTTAGTCATACTATTGCAGGATGGGTTATAAAAACATGAATGCAATATTAAACATGACAAGTACTTTGATAGACTGGATAATTAAAAGTTTAGTTTTTATTAAAGATTTTACTCCAAGTGTAGTTAAAGATAATTTATTAGTTTTAATAATTATATTTGGAATCTTAGGATGGTATTTATCAGGTAAGATTTATGCAGCAAAAATATCTCAAATCAATTTAACAATCATACTTACAGTACTAATGTTTTTAGTATTTGTATTATTATGAAAAACCAAGGAGGAAAAAACATGGTAAAAGCACACACACGAAAAGTAAAACGAAGCAGTAAAAGGGCAAAAAAAACCCCTGGAAAAAGCTTCAAGTATACTAAGGTGAAAAGCCATAAAAGGGGGTAATGAAACAATGAAAAAGTTTTTAGGAATTTTTGCATTGTTATTCCTTTTTAGTATTGGATTAGTTTCAGCAGCTGGAACAGTAACTATAGGTACGCCTACAGTAAGTGCACAGCTAGGTGGAGCATCTGTTTTTTTAAATGTTTCATTTGATAAAACATTAGGTGAAGCAGAAGGAAACGATACTCTTTATTGTGTACCTTATATTGTAGCAACAGGAAGTTATTTATCTGCAAATACAACAGCAGTAATTGCTAATGCTGAATTTGTTAATATTTCAGATTCTGTAGCACAAGCAAATATGACTTTACTACCTACAGTAGAAGATGGTAGATATACTTTAACTGTTTATTGTGGAAATTCAACAACAGAATCAAATGAGTCTGCTACAGTAACAGTTTATGTAGACAACTCTATACCACAAATACCAACAGCTATGACTCCAGCATCAGGTACAGAATCTTTTACAAGAACACAAACATTTGCATGGACTGTAGAAGGTAATGACACAACAAAATGTATATTAAGTTTTGCAGATAGTGCAATAAGACCAGGAACAGGAATTTATGAATTTGCTCCAAGTGGAAATGATTGTAGTAAAACAATTTCTATTGCAGGCGGAAGTTATACATTTAAAGGTGGTGCAAGTGATGAAACAAACACAACATACATAGCAACACAAACATTAACAATGTCTTCTGCTAGTAGTGGAGGAGTTAGTTATGTCCCAAGTGGGGATGGTGCTAAAGAAAATATTGTTGTAATTGCACTTGTAGTAGCAGCAGCATTTTTGTTGTTCGGGAAGAAAAAGAAATGACTGGACTTAATCCGTTAAAATGGAGTAGTACATTACAGAAAAAAATTGCTATAGGGATTTTAGTATTTAATGCCTTAATTTGTTTAGGGTTAACAGGTACTTTTAATCTGACCTATATGTTTTTTGACACTGTAAAATTAAGCTTTGTTTTGGTTGCACTTAATTTATATGCAGCATATTTGTTATACATAAATAAAATTTAGGAGGAAAATACAATGGTAAATAAAGCAATGAAAAACATTGGGAGAATAGCAGTGATTAGTGCAGCAGTAATTGGTGTACAAACATTCGCAGGTGCTATGATTTCAGGTCTGATTGTTCAAATTCCAATAGTTGGTAGTTTGGCAGCTGGTGCTTTTTCCGTAGCTAATATAACAGTTATTGGTTTAGGAGTAACAGCAGGGGAATTAATATCAGACAGAATTAAAGCATTGAAATAAGGAACTCCTAAAAAGGAGACTTCCTTTATAATTCGAGGTAGTATCAAGAGGGCAATCAAAACCCCTCCTTGGTTTTTTTACCTGGAAAGGAAAAAGTAATGAAGAACTGGTTAGATATAAAAACAAAATTTGGAAAAGCGATTTTGCTAGGTGTAGCTCTAGTAATATTTTTTGCTTATGCTGATAAATTAGGGTATCAGATGTGGAGCACAATTGGTGGTTTCTCAGGTGAAGCTTATCAAACAGCAGAATCAGCATACATGTTATTTTTCTGGAGATGGGCATATTTCTTAATAGCGTTACTAGGAATTATTTATTGGAACTTTGTACGCAAAGATAAGTCTGAAGTTGTTGCAGTTGTTTTAACACCTCTTGTACTTTTATATTCAGGATTAGAAGATTTGTTTTATTATATTTTTACAGGAATACCTTTTTTTGGAACAACACTTCCTTGGCTTGATGATAACTTTTTTATGGGTTATGTAGCTAAGTGGCTGGGATTTTCAAATGTTACATCAACAAGTTTATTAATAAGTATAGCTTTAGGAATAGTAGTTTTATATTTCACATTAGGAAAATTAAAGAGGGCACGATGGTAATTAAAGGAGGAAAAAGATGAAGAAAAATAATTTTAAAAGTTTAATGATTTTAATGGTACTTTCTCTATTCATATTTTCAGTACCTATAGCGGTAGCTCTAAATGATATTCCTAGCAATA
>Ga0207997_1001822_pt1 | contig 10908 bp, 26 predicted proteins | sample AntAceMetag02UKN_FD_184777 | JGI IMG/M metagenome (GOLD analysis project Ga0207997, IMG submission 184777) | Saline lake microbial communities from Ace Lake, Antarctica - Antarctic Ace Lake Metagenome 02UKN (SPAdes) (version 2) | ecosystem: Environmental > Aquatic > Non-marine Saline and...
TCTTATCCCGCTTTTAGTCCAAAAAGTGGTATATCCTGCTTCTGCCATTCTCCAAAACTACAACCGAAGTTGTCCTTATTTACGCTAGAAGCAGGTAGCTAGGTACTGCCTCACACTTCGCCTTTCGGGTTAATGTCATGAGCGTTTCCGCCTCAATACCCAGCTATCTACCTCTAACTTTTCAAAACAAATGCTTTAGATCTAATCCTAGTGTGCTGTTTCTTCCTGTTGTTGCAACATTTCCCTAAACAGCTCTCTAAACCTCTTACTTATCTCTTTTTGTGCTTTTTTGAATCCAATGAATGGTAAGTGACTTAAAACTCTCAACTCTTGGTATCTTTTCTCTCCAACCCTTTTAATAAACAGCTCTCTTTTTGATTCCGGATCTGCATCTATCATGGAATGACACGCAAAACATAATGCACAACAGTTATCTGGTTCAAATCTAGTCATATGTGATCCTCTACCAAAGCAATGTGCATTATCTAACCCTTGTAATAATCTATTATCCCCACCTTCTACATGGGGTAGGAACTTTCTCTTACATCTCTGGCAAGTCCAGTTATCTCTACATCTAACATATAGACTGAACCAGTTATCTGCTGCTGTTCTTTTTATTCCACTCATTACACTAAAAACCCTATTTCTAACTTTTTACATATATGAGACACTGCTGGATGTATTGTACCCGCTACTAATATTTCTTTTTCTCTTGATATAAGCTCTTTAAATGCATCTTGTACCTCACCTTTTCCCTCGTTAAGACTAATTATATTCCAAATAACAATCTCACTATCTGTTTCCTTTATTTCCATCCAAACATCTTTATATCTGAAGTTACACATTTCTTCTAGGCTCTTGTTTTCAACTTTTAAAATGTTTCTTTTCATACTTATATCCTCAATCGGTTAGCTGTATCACCGACTGGGAGTGGCGATACAACTTCCCAGCCAGTGATCTCGGTCATTTACCTGTTAAAGCAGTTTGTATAACTGCCGTTGTTGAAGCCTGACCAAGCTCCCCAACTACCCTCTCCATCTCCTTCTTCACCGTCTGCTCTATCCCATATTAGGTAAGCAGCATCTAGATTAGCATCTATACTTGTAAGCATATCTGCTGATGTATAACCAAATCTATCCTGTATTATCTTTCCATTATAATGCCAGTTTATCTGTGCTATACCTAAATCCCCTGTTAAGGAGACTGCGTACTGATCCATTCTGGACTCACCACAATCAAATATAGCCATAGCTACGATACCGTTTTTGTATCCCCATTTATCTATGACTTTTTGTTCTGTGGATGTTAGGCTGCTATATTCCGGAGTAACTACTATCTCTTGAACTATCTCCGGCTCAATTACTTCTACCCTTAATGGTAGTTGAAACTGTAGAGCCTGTTTGATTATTGATTGTCCTTTTAACTGATGTCCAGCACCCCAGTCTGCACCTTTTTTCCATGCCATTGCTACACCAATTACAACCAATACGATGACGAATAACACTCCGGCAACTTGTAGCCCTAAAGTGTCTCCCTTTTTCTTCTTTTTACTTCTTATAGGTATTTTGTAATCTATCATTTATGATTCACCTACTTCCATAGAAAATAGATACTAAAATAACCAGCACAACCATCGTTATAAGGTATACTATTGAAACCGCTACCATGAACTTAATTATTAACCCCATAAGTGCGAGTATACTCATTACTTTTTCTCCTTTTTAAGACCAGTTAGCTTCTCAAACTCTGCTTGTGTGATCTCACCCTTCATTAGTTTTAGATACTCGTCTGATATGTCCTTACCTGTTTTCTTATTAGTTATTATCATTGGATTTTCCTTTCTTTGGGGTTAGGTAAGTTTGTACTTCATATATTCTCTTGAGAAACCTACTTCTCAACTGCTCGCCTTCTATATGAGTCTTTACTAGGTATTCTAAAGCTCCTAGCGATATTAAGGTATTACTTGTAACCTCTTTTATAGGGTTTACAACCTTATCAAAATGACCGTCTTGCCAGTGTTGTCTTGTTTCCCCTACACTTTTAAGTATCTGACCACAAGAACATTGGATACAACCTGTATCTCTTATTACACTATCCCAGCTAGGTCTTACTGTGTGATAACTTTTTATTTCTTTTTTCATATGCACCCTTTCAACTTTATACCTCTATAAACTTATCATGTATTAAGTACCTTGTCAAATACTATAAAAGATAATCCACGACTTAATACAAAAGTAAACTACCAAACCACCTAGTGTGATCAGCATTAGTCCTTCTTTATTCTCAACTATCCAGAACCAAAGCTCCTTATACCACTTGTTATATATCCTCATAACTCCTCCTGTAACAAATCTATTATATACTGTGCTGGTACAACACTTACTATTTTCTTATTTCCATTCTTATCTATTCTTATCATGTACTCTGCTTTTAATAGTAGTTTGTTTATTACTTTCTTCATAACTCCTCCTGTGACCGACCTATACCCCGTTTTTTCCGTGGTTTGTCCTCCTGTAGAGTGGTGATTTTAGCGTCTAGTTCTTCTACCGCAGCGTTATACCCATCTATATCGGCTATTATCTCGTCTGTATGAGAGAAGTTTCCAGACGAAAGCTCTTTATTTACCGCTTCTTCTTTATCCTTTTTCTCCATCTTTAACTCCTCCAATATAGCAGGGGTGTAGGTATTAAATACAAGGTTTTTAATTCTCATACCCTTATTTACTAGCTTTTCCTTGTGCATCTTACCCATATGTGTAGACAAAGATGTAGGTTTATTACGCTCTTGATAGTGTTCAGGAACTTTGAAGCCACAGTATGGACACTTATCCCCATACTTATCATATAAGGTTTTTTTATCTTTTAAGATTTTATCTAACTCTTTATCAAACTTCTCTTTTAAGTTACTTTTCATTTGTATAAGCCTCCTGACTTATGCCATCTTTGTGTTGTCTTTGTTTAATTATCTTGCCTCTTGTCTTAAACTCAATATCTGTAGGTTGTCCACAAAGTATCGCTAACTCTATCATTTGACTTGGTGTAAACTCACCGCTTTTAATTAGTAATTCAAATAGCTTCTCTTTTTCTTTACTCATTTAGATATTCCTTCGCCTCCTTCATTAAAGCTCTTTTACCTTTGTTGTAAGCTGTGCTAGTTCTAGCAAACTCCTCAACCTCTTCTTGTATTAGAGTGGTTATATCTTTAGTAGCTTCTTCTCTGGCAATACCCATATCATCATGATTTGATTCCATATGCATTAATATATCTTCTATTTTATTTTTCATCTTTACACCCCCATAATATAACTTAATACACTAACTCCTACTACAATTAGATACTTCTGCTACTCTAAAGTATTCTCTATCCTCTCAATCTTATTATTTATTTCTTCTACTGCATCGTTGTATCCTTTAACTTCCCATCTTGAACATACATCATTCATATAGATTTGTAAGTTTCCGTTATCTTTTATCCTTACATCTGGGTGTTTCTCCATCTTCAACTTCTTCAATATAGCTTTCTTTTCTTCTTCTACTTTCGTCATAATTGACACCCCCTTAAAATATATAAATAACTAACTCCTACTACAAGTATTCCTAGTATGATGTAGTGATACCACTTCTTTTCTAATGTAAATAGAAATATGAAGAAGGAAAACACCACTACCTCAAGTAATATCAATGTTTCTATATTCATTTCTTTAACCTCCCTTTTAACTTTGGTACTATTTCTTCTCTAAACCCCTTCTCTGCTTTCTTTAGGTCTTTATTCATTCTCCCTTTAGTCTTAATACCATCATACATTTCTTCTTGTGCCTTCGCTATTGGATTTCCTTTAGTCTTATGTATATGTTCCATGTGTTTTTTAGCTTCTTTGGTACAGGCTGAAAGTTCATATTCTCTTTTTATCCTACCTGTCTCTTTTGCAGCATGAATACAAGCCCTCTTAAACCTTCTAGTCTTAAATATATTAGGGTTACTAAACCTCTCCACTACCCACCAATATGCTTCTTTGTACCACTTATTCTTTACTCTATGTGTTCCTGCTTTAACACATGGGTTTCTATAGAACTGGGCAACTACATCTAAAGATTCTTTAGCTACATTTCTCATGTTTATTTTAAATCCATCTGGTACATTTATATTCATTTTGTCTCCGTTAAGTTAAACAAAGGTCTTAACCTGTCTATAGGAACTTGATAATGGTCTGAACTTGCAATATATTTACCCTCTTTATCTCCTTTATGAATAAGAGTCTTTAATTCGTCAAAATCTGCCTTTAGAAGCCAACCTAATAACACTACTATTCTTTTAGGTTTGATGTATCTAGCAAATATGTACCCATCACAACCACCTTTTTCATATTGAATCCTATTTACATTACAAGCATAATCTTTTTTAGGGTACCAGTCAGTTGCTGAAGTTTTTACATCTAACTTTAATGGATTTATTATACCGACTATAAAATCATAAGGTATGGTATTTTTTAAATCTAATGTAGCCTCGTATGTAAAATAAATATCCTCTTTTAATCCAAAATCCTTTAAATACTCTTTAAAAGCCAACTCCCCTAATACACCACACCACCTAGTGTCTTTATCTACATCTATATTGTTATAACCTAATTCCTTATTCTTCTTTTCAACCTGTTCCTTAACTATCTCTATTTCTTCTTCATTAAATTCAACCTCATGAAACTTCATTTTAATGCTCCTCTTTTAATTAAATACTTCTTTTTGTTTTTAATCTTCATTAAATCTTCGTAACAAACATCACATAAATCAACTACTATTTTACCTACTCTGTACTTTTTGGCCTTCTTACACATGTGATTATATTGTTGCCATGTCCCATCTATCAATTGCATACTAGTTCCAATTCCTATCGTACATACTGCACATTCGTTAGGCATAATCCTTTTATTCAGATAAGACTTCCCACCCCGATGATTACCTATAGGTGGGGGCGAGGTGATATTTCTCGTACTTCCCCCACCTTCAGATAATTGTCTAATGGTTTCCTTCTTCATTTAGCCTTTCTAAAGTTTCTTCCATAAATTGCCTAGCTTTAACTAATTTCCTCTGATGTTTATCTACATACTTTGCTCGTTCAGGAAACTTTTTATCAAACCATTTCCTGCCACCTGACCATCGGTGCCATTTCTCCATGTGGCAGTTGTAACATAACAACTTAACATTATTCATATCCCAACGAAGATAAGTACACCTACCTTTTGGAATGACATGGCTTACCTGACTATCAAATCCTTTAAGATGTCGCTTCCCGCACCATTGACAGGTGTCTTTATCTCGTTTTCTAACCTTTACTCTAATAAGGTCATCTAACTTCTTTCTTAATCCTTTATTACTAATCTTCCTCGGCATCTAAATCTATCTCACTAATATCTACTTCTTCCTCACCCTCTAATGCCTGTTTATAAACATTAAAGTTGTGATAAGCATTATTACTTTTTTCAGATAGTTCCTTTCCTAAATAACGAATCCCTACAACTTGACCTGCTACACAAGTCTTAAATCTAGCATCTAATAAGGCATTTCCCCATATTCCCCATTCTTTACCTTTTGTATCCTCAAATATGTGAAGACTACTATTGTTTTTACCTAGATTTATTCTAGTTTCTTTGAATACACCCTCAAACTCTGCACCTTTGCCTAGTTTTCTATAATCCCAGATTTCTTCTACTTTACCTCCTCCTCCTACAAGTTGCCATTTACCGTCCAAAAATTTACTTTTCTTTGCTGTCATCTTCTTTCACCTCCTCATCAAATAACCCACTCTTTTGGGCTAAAATTATTACATCTTTATAATTGGGAAATTCCTTTTCCATTTCAGTTATTATTTCTTTGTTTTTATCGGTAATTTTCTTGCTCTGTACGATTCTCTTGAATACCCTGTTATAACCATTAACTTTCTTATCAAAAGTCGTTCTAAACGATTCCTGATGTTCAAAACCGTATAATAAAGTTAGGTAGTCACTATACATAACCTTCCAATTAGCTTTGAATTTGAAACTGTCCATATTAAATTCAATAAACTTCTCTAAAGGTGGTCTTTTATCTTCATTAATATACTTTGTTAAAGTGGCTATTCTCTCTTTATACATATCCTCAACAGGTGATGGGTTCATTACTATAAACTCTAATAATCTTAAATCGTCTTTAGATACATAGAGTATTATGCCCTTTTTACAATCATCTGCTTTTAAATAATGAAATAACTGTAGTTTATGGTTATCTGAAGCCCCTTGATTAGCATATACCTCGTACATATAAGAAGAACAGCTTTTAACCTCTACTGGTACTTTGTCTAATCCTGTAGGATATTCTTCCTCTAAATACATTTTAATATTATCAGCCAACTTTGTGAATATAGGTGGAAGTCTTAAATCATCTAGTTCTAAATTAGATGTATAATCTCCATTTTTGTTACCACTCATTATATCTATCTTGCCTGTAACCTCCATCATATTGGGGTATTGGTGACTAACCCATTTTTGAGTACCTTTGTCACCTTCACCTATTAATACTGCACCTGCTCTTTTAAGTACCATTTCTACTACCCATTCTATTAGGTTTCCTGCTTCAAACTTCCTTAATGCTCTAGCATCAGGTGGATTTGTTGGTTTGACAGCATTTAGTTTTAACCAAACATCAACAGGAGCTTTGCCTAATTCAGAAGCCCATAAATGGTCTCTTTTACTCATATATCTTTCTTTCCTAGTTTCTAATGTTTTATTCCATATTTCTTGAATCATTTGTTTATTCCTTTAACTATATAACCAGCTTTTGCGGAACAATCCCTACATAATCTAATAACATCTACTAATCTTCCATTTGTTAATTCAGGTTCTTCTAATTTGGCTGTAAAGCTACCTTGTAACCTAATAATATTCTTACAATTAAAACATCTTGTTACTCGTTTCATTTTCTTTTAACCCACTCTCCTGCTTCTCTCTTTTCATAACCTAATTTATTAGCCAATTTATATAAATCAGCTCGTTCTATCCTAGAATGTATTTCATGGTCAAATATAGCTGAATCTATTTTTTCTTTTATTCTATTTTTGATATATTTATCTAACTTTGTTCCTTCAAAATATAAATAAGGAGAATTTGCTATTTTCCTCATATCTGGTTTCTTCCCATAAATATCTCTGTCCATACTTTCATTAATTAAATACATTATTCCTGTTGATACTATTCCTATTCCTAAAATCGTTAATATCATTTCCATAGTTTGCCTTTCCTTAAATAATTACTAGGCTCTTGACTGCTGGAGCGGTCAAGAACCTACTCCAACAGCCAATTTTTACTTTAAAAGTGCTTTGTTATCACACTTAAAAAGTTTGCTGAATAATCTCCACAACTGTCCTGATATTGAACACCTGTGTTGTAAAGGCATACTGCCTCTATGAGATTGTTTCCATTAACACTCAACCTTTCTATGAACCAATCGTTCACTCTCTCTACTACATCATCAAAGGAGTTGTAGCACTTCCAACTAGAACCATTTTGTGCAAATCCAAAACCATTGACCTTACCCTCATCCTTACACCCATCATTTTGACCTGATGTACTTTCCAGTAAATAAATCGTCTTTAAGACGGGAGATAATTCATATTGCTCCATTATTTCCTGTTCAGTTTTCACAGGTAAATTACTAATAGGTGAAATGACTGTAAGTTCTACCTCATACCATGGCATTCTAAATACAATAGGAGATTGATATTCATGTATGCCTCTCCAACCTGCGTACCATTCAACGGCACAGGCTACACCAATAATTCCTATTAAAATACCCGCCATTGGTAAGGCGAAACCCCAACTTTTACTACCTTCACTATTTTTTAGTTTTTGTATAATGTTCATTTGTTTATCACCTCCTTTTAACTTAATAATTATCTACCTAAAAATCCCTCAGCAAAACCTATTCCGAAGTAAAAACTAAATATAAACACTCTCCATAATCCTATTCCTACTAATACCCACATAACTCTCTTATTAGCTTTGTTTTCTATTACTATCCCTCTTTGTTTCTTTTTCATTTAATATCCACCTCCTAAAAATTCCATTAAACTAAATAAACCTAATATAATTATTATCCAACCCAGTAAAGGACTTATACTAAAGGCTAATGCCAATACTAGTATTACGAGTATTATGATTAAGATAAAATATATATAAAGCATAAACATTATTTGTCCTCCATTTCATCTCTTACACTATCTGCTTCGTATTGAATACGAAAATCAATTTCTCCCTTAATATGGTCACAACCTATACACATTCCATTAGCTTGTAAAAAGCCTATTTCCATAGGGTCTGTGTAATACTTATTACAATATGAACATCTATAATCGGATTTAGCCCATATCTTATCTGTGATTCTATTCAATTTTTTACATGAAATTTCTAGACCTAACATAGCTTTGAAAAGCTGTGGTCTAGTTTGTTTTAGTTCTGTTCTTGTCATTATCACCTCCTATTAATTTATTACTTTGTATGTATATATTATATACCTTTTAATACAGATGTAAAGGGTTTCTTACCATTCACCAACAGCTTCCCTTATCTTCTGTCTAACCCAGTCAGATATGCTTCTACCTTCTAATGATAGTGTAGCTTTAAGGCTTCTAAATAGACCTTCGTCTACTCTTACTACTATGGTATGTGTTTTCTTCTCTTTCTTCTTCATGCGTATATCTTACTATATGTATATACAGAAATCAAGGTTGATACTTCAAACTATTTCTTTTGTTCCTTCCAACATAGCATTTTTAAAGTTTTTGTTAGAAAATTCCCATCTATCACCTTTCATAATAGGCGACCACACTTGATATGGTATTTCGTTTTCCATACAAAAATCTCTAAATATCTTTTGTTCTTTCCTCAACCCGTCACTTAAATCAGTCCTCTTAACTTCCACAAAACCAATTATTTTATCCTCTTCTAATATCATGAAATCTGGCATACCTTTTTTAGACACACTTAACTTTGGATATTTTTTTAACATAAAATTACTAAAATCTTCTTCCGCATCACTATTACCATACCTTTTGTCTGACTCTATTTTCCTTCTCATTTGATATACTGACCAACCTTCGTCCTTTGCTATTTTTAACCATTTTTCTTGTTTATCAGGTTCTAAATTAGCAACATTTTGATGATGCCCGAAACTTAAATTTTCACTTCGTCGTGAACTTTCAACATTTTTAGACACATAAGCGTAATTCTGTAATGTACCTAATTCATAATCAGTTATATCTAATGCCTGTGTATATTTATCACCCCATTCATTTTCGCCATAGTTTAGCCAATCTCCTATCCAAAACTGTACACCACTATTCATCTTCTTTAACATCTCACCTATACTTTCCCATTGTTCAAAAGTAGGCCCTGTTAAAAACCTTAACCCTGTTTTGGTAAATTCAAGGTTTTCAAACTTTTGTAGTTCGTTCATAAGTACTTCTCCAAATATTTTAAAGGCTCTTCAGAAAGTACCATATCGTGTAAATGTTTTTCCCACTTTTTAAGTTCTTTACCACCATAAGCCGTTCCAGCACCACCTTCGTTTACAAAACTGTAAGATACTGTGCAAGTTATAGCCTCACCTTCACCCCAAAATGCTTTAGCAAACGAGTGAGAAAATATAACCTCAAAATAGCCCTTTCCTATTAGGAAGTTGTTAAGGAATATCATGCTTTCGGCATTTTCCTTGTCATATCCATAAGCTTTCTCAATGGCTTTAGTTAGTATTTGTTTATTGCTCATTTCATTGCTCCTATCTTTACTCTAATTTTAGCCATTTTTTCTTTATTATATTTCTTCTCAACCTCTGGTAGTTGTTTACGCACTTTCTTTGGTGTTCGTTTGGTAAATTCCTTCCTAATAGCATTACTTAAGAAAGCCTTATAATTCTTATACTTTCGGCCCTTATATCTACAGTAGTCGGCTAACACTTCAGCTTTCTCTTTTAATTGACGCTCGGTTATATTATATTTAATAGTAAACTCTTTTAAATCTTTATTAGGTATTTCTTCTAAATAGGTGAGTGTACTATTTATTTTATATATATCTCTCTTATTATTATTGTGTAACCTTTTGTTACACCCCTCGTGTAACCTTTTGTTACTACTGGTGTAACCTTTCGTTACACTAGCCTCACTTAACTCATTTTTCATTAAAATCACTGTTTCATACCATAATGGTGTTATTCTTATATTTAAAGTTTTTCCATCTTTTTCTATATATCCCTTTTTTTGTAATTTATTTAAAATAGAATGTACAGATTTTCTTGTTATACCTACAGCTTTTCCTAGAGTTTCTTTAGAAGCATAACACCAGCCTATATTTACAGATTTTGGATTATTCTGTAATTGATAAATTATATCTGCTATAGCATATTCATTAAGACTTAAATTGAGTTTCTCTCTAGCTTGATGAATAATAGTTGTATAGGTTATCATTTCTTGCTATTCTTTTGTTTTCTAGTATAATTTGACATAGAGTTTATCTAACAACTTAATAAAAGACTTATAGCTCCTCGGGGGCTATTTGTTTTTGTCCTAGCTTCATCCACCTAAAAGGGTCAATCTGGACTTTGTTTTAAAAAGTGTTTCCCAGCTTCATAGTTTCCCTATTTACGCAGATTGTTAGCTCAATGTAGCCCTGCACCTGCCCAAAGTGTGAATATTGCTATCCACGAACAAGGCTACATAAAACTAACAAAAAAACACCCTTATTAAAAGGTGTTATCTGCTATGTTAATATTTTGGGCAATCAACATATTTTTATTATATACTATTCTTCTGGAATGTACACTCTGAACAGACAAGCAGACCGAAGTCCGCCTGTAAGGTTACTAGAAAGATTTTAATTCGCCTTATTAAT
>Ga0207997_1001824_pt1 | contig 10903 bp, 12 predicted proteins | sample AntAceMetag02UKN_FD_184777 | JGI IMG/M metagenome (GOLD analysis project Ga0207997, IMG submission 184777) | Saline lake microbial communities from Ace Lake, Antarctica - Antarctic Ace Lake Metagenome 02UKN (SPAdes) (version 2) | ecosystem: Environmental > Aquatic > Non-marine Saline and...
GGAAGTTCAACACCAACTGGAACAGTTGTTGAAGTAAGAGATGCCGAAGGAGTATTAACTGAAAGAAGATTCCATGATGAAACTGGAGAAAGAGTTTTTGATGAAGCAGATCCAACAGAAAGAACAGGGAGAGTTACAAGATTTGATATTCAAAGAGATGAAACAGGTGCAACAACTGGTTTAAATGAATTAAGAGGATTAACAAACGCACAAATTGCTGCCAGAGATAAGGCATTAAGAGAAAGGGATAAGAGAGAAGCTGAACAATTTGGTGGAGGAATATTTTTTAAAGAATCAGAATTAAAAGAGAGAGGAGTTGAAACTACTCAAACACCAGCACAAGAATTTTTCTTTCCAACAACTTCAGAGAAAGCATTAATAACATCTGAAGAATTAGGAGGGCAAGAAATTGGATCTTCTGGATCTGGTTTTCTTGGACAATCAAATTTAAATATTAAAAAAGCCCCAGATCCTGGAACACCTTCTGGAAGATTAGTTGGAGATGTGCAAGAATTCTCACAAGAAAGAATTTTTTCAGAAAAGTTTGTTGAAAATGTTGATATAGGAACTCAATTTACATCTGGTGCAGCTATTGACCAAACAGTTTTTGGAAGGTTATTATCAAAAGAAACAAAACAACAATCTTCTGAAATAATCTCTGGATCTCTTAGAGGAGCTTTCTTACCAGAAACAGTATTAGATGTAGGAATAACAGCTGCAACAGTTGGAGTTGGAGCAGCAATTGGATTTGGAGTTAGAGGATTAGGAGTTGCTGCTTTAAAAATTCCTAAGGTTGGATTCACAGTAGCAAAAAGTTTAAAATACACAGAAGTAATTGGAGGAGGAGCAATAGCTACTGGAGCAATTGTTGGTACTGCAGGAAGGGTTTCAGCAACTCCAGATTTTGGAGAGAAAGGCCAAATAATTGGTGAAACAGCAAGAACTTTTGCAGCCTTTGGTGCAGGGTTTAAAGGTGGAGAAAAGTTATTATTTAAAGGAGTTGGAGTACTTAGAACAAGAGGAAGAACAGAAATACCTATTGAAAGATTAGTGCAAGAAGATGTTTTGTATGGAACTAAAAACTTTCCAACAGCACCAAAACAAAAACAATTAGGATTATTTCAACAGAATGTAGAAAGATTACCAGAGCTTTCAACAGAAGGAAAGCCAGGAGGATTTCATGCTTCACCATTACCAGTAGAAGTTGGAGGAAAGATAACTCCAGGAGCAGGAACATCTGAAGTTCCAGGATTATTTATTAGTAGTGATCTTTCTATTCATTTCACAAGGATTTCTGGAAAATCTTCTCAATCAGCAGCTAAAGGACCTAAAGGACTCTTTGATTTAACAGGACTTCCAACAGCTTCTTATGTTATTCCAAGAGGATTTAGAACTGTTAAAACAAGAACAACTAAACCATTTGAAATAGAAGGGCAAAAATTCTTTAGGGATTTCACAAAACCAGTTAAAGAAGGAGTAGCAGATCTTCCTTTAATAAAAACAGAAATAGAAGCAGTATTAAGACCAGGTGTTGGAGAGTTTGGCAGACAACCATCTAAATTCTTCACAACAATTGATGGGGTGAGAACTCCAATTGATGTTTTTAAATTCACAAAAGGAAGTGGAAAGGGAAAAGCTGTTGATGTTATTCCAGGATTTGAAAGAATAGAATTAACTCCTTTAAGAAGATCTAGTTTTAGAGGAAGTAGTTCAAGGATTTCCCAAAGCAGTATAATTAGTTCACCAATTTCTTCTTCTTTTTTAAGTTCAATTCCAAGCAGTTTAACATCTTCTAAACTTTCTTCTTCACTTTCTTCAAGTTCAATTTCAAGCAGTTTAACTTCTTCTAGACTTTCTTCTTCAAGTTTAAGTTCTAGTTTCAAAAGTCCAACATCTTCTATAATTTCTTCTCCTATTAGTTCTTCTACAAGTTCTGGTTCTTCAATAATAAGACCTCCAAGATCTCCACCAAAGAAAGCACCACCAGGAATTCCCTTTCCTTTATTCGGACAACTTACTCCTTCAAAGAAAATAGCTGGAACAAGATCCTTCATTGAAACACCAACCTTCGGCAGAGCATTAAAGTTTGATGTATTAGGAAGTGGAAAACCATTACCAAGAATTAAACTAGGAAGTTTGTTTAAGGATGTGAGGTTTATATAATGGACAGAGAAACAGCAGAACAATATCAAGCACAAGAAGTGTTACAACAGCAACAAATCCAAGGACAGCAACAAGCTTATGCACCACAACTCTTTGACCAAGTTCAAAGGAGTGAAGCTGTATTAGTTGAGCAAACAAACCCTAAAAGGATTGTTAAGGATATTGTTTTAAGATTAAAAGGAATGGAACTATTACCTAATGGACAAGAAGTAGTTGTTGCAACTCCAAAGATGAATAAGAAAGGAATAGAGAAGATGTCTTTCCTTTTAGAGTCACATATTAATCAAGGAGTTATTCTTTCACATTTAGATGAGAAGATAATCGGAAATATGATTATAACTTTAAGTGAGGATTTAGTTGATAGCTTAGCTTTGAACTGGAGAGAGTTCGGCATCAAAGATAAAACAGATTTAGATGATATTAACAATTCAGTTCTTATGAATGTATTTCTTGCATTGAAAAGAGCAGAAGGCCAAAACGAAAAGAACTGGCTTGGAAAGATTAGTGTTGAGAACATTGGTTCTGGAACCCAAATGCCTGGAGTAAAAAAGGGAGGCTTTTGGGACAAGTTCAAATTCGGAGGATGAAGAAACTATTAATCTTTTTGTTTATTGGAATCTTTTTCTTTAGTTTGGTTTCTGCAGGATTATATACAGAAGATAATGTTTATGGAACCTCTATTGATGAAAGGTTTGGCGACAAACCTCCAGCATTTTATATGCCTTTAAACACTTCTGTATTCGGAGATTTCAATTTCAACGGAGGTTGGACAAATAATGGTTTAAGTATTATTGATGGCGACATCTACGCACAAACAGGTTACTTTTATAATATTACTTCTTTAAATGTTACTCATCAAGATTTAACAATTTTAGACGATTTGATTATTAATGGAGATGCAACAATAAGTGGAACAATAATTAATACAGATTTCACAACCTTAACAGACAACTCTATAGCAAACACATTACACAGACATTCTGAATTAGTTGCAAGTGATGGAAGTCCTGACCCTGCTTTGAGTGTGGATGCAATAGGGCGTGTAGGAATAGGAACAACAACCCCACAAAACACATTAAATGTTGTCGGAGATGGAAACTTTACAGGTGATATAATAGGACAAAAGAACATTAACATCCCATTAACATCAAGTGCAACAGTTGGTGTAATTGAACAAAATAATGTAAGGTTCATTCATACTTATGGGACAACTAATTTATTTGTTGGTGAAAATGCAGGAAGTTTTGGTTTAACAGGAGGTAATAATATTGGGATAGGGAAAAATGCATTAGATGGTTTGACAGATGGATATGAAAATAGTGGAATTGGTTCTTATTCTTTAAGTGCACTTACAGAAGGAATGAGAAATCTTGGAGTTGGTTTCAGGACAGGACAATTTATGACAACAGCAGATTATAATGTGATGATTGGTTCAGAAGCTATGCGTTATAATGTTGAGGGAGGTTATAATGTTGCAGTTGGCAGACAAAGTATGTATGGTGTTTCTACAAATTCCCCCATAGCAAATACAGCAGTTGGAACACAATCATTATTTGCAATTACAACTGGGACTGAAAATGTTGCTTTTGGATATCGGGCTGGTCATGCTTTAACAACAGGAGATTATAATGTTTTTATCGGTACGAGCACAGGTAGCACAACAACAACGGGAGATACAAATATATTAATTGGTTATGATATTGACGCATCAGCTGTGGGTGCAAGTAATGAATTGAATATTGGTGGATTGATTTATGGAGATTTATCAACTGGGAAAGTAGGAATAGGAACAACAAGTCCAGATTACAAACTTCAAGTTAATGGAGATATAGTTTCTGAAACAACAGAAACAGATTCAATTGGAGCTTCAGCAATAAGATGGTTAAAGGGATGGTTTGTTAATTTAGATGTTTCAAATGATTTAGTTGTAGGTGGAGATTTAAATGTTACAGGAAATTATATTAGAGGTACTTTAACAGGTTATACAGGTTATTGTGTTAATACAACTTATACAGGAGGTATAGCTACAAGCTGTAATGATTAAAATGAATAACCTAAAGACCATAAACAAATTATTATTAATCACAATCATAGGAGTTTTATTAGTTGGAACTATTACAGCTTTAAGTTTATCACTTTCTATTAAAGATTATACTAAAGTTAGAAGCATTACAACAATAGATTCTAATGCTATTTGTGAAAAAGAAGCTGTAAATTCAATAAGTTTAGACAATGTTAAAACAAAGTGTCCTAAAGTTGTAAAGGATATTAAATTAAGTAAGGATAGTCTTATTCAAATAGATTTAATAGAAAATCCAGAAGGAAATCAAATATATAAAGTGTGGACTAAAAAATGAAAAAACTATTATTAATTTTAATGCTTGGAATTGTTCTAATTAGCTTTGCTTCTGCTGATTTAGGAACTTACAAGCAAGGAGAAAACATTTCAGTAAGAGGAAGTTTAGATGCAACTTCTGTATATACTACAATTTATTATCCAAATTCTTCTATTGCAATAAACAATCAAGCAATGCAGAATTTAGCTGGAGATATTTGGAATTACTCCCTTCAAGATACAGATACTTTAGGAAGATATGTTTATGATTATTGTGATCAAGCTGGAACTAATTGTAAAGAGAATATTTTCACAATAACTAACTCTGGAATAGAATTTCCAGCAAGTAGCCAGAACTTCTTAATCATTGCAATAATCTTCTTATTCTTAATTGGATGTTTATTCTTTGTTGGATTTGTTAAAGAAGATAAAATGCAAGTTAAGTGGAGTTTATTCCTTGTTGGCTTTATGTTTATGTTAGCTTCACTAAATATAATCTCTGTTACAATCTACGACAACATAACAAGCACAGCTTTAATTTCCTTCTTTGATTCAATCACAGGAATAATGTTTATAGTGTTCTGGATTTGTGCTGGATTACTCGCTGTTATGTGGTTCTTAACATTACTTCAATCAATCCTTTTCAAGAAGAAAATGAAACAAGCAGCTAAATTTGGAGGGATGATGGAATAATGGCTAAACAAAACACACCTTTAGTTAGAATAGATCCTAAGTTAGCAGATGAGTTAAAGAAGATTCAAGTTCAAATGCAAAAAGATTTAGGAGTTAAAATATCTTCAGCACAAGCAAGTAAGATATTTGTTAATGAAAGAACTAAAAAAATAGGAGATATTAAATTTTAAAATGATACAAGGAGGGAAAATATAATGAAAGAAAGTAGATTAAGATTTACTAAAATAAAAGCAAATAAGATAATTAAAGAACATAATAAGTTTTTTGGTAGAAATTACAAAAAAGTTAAAACATCTCCTAAGCTATATAAGTTAGTAGAAATAAGGAGAAAGAAATAAAATGCAAAAAATGAATAAGCGAGGACAAGTAGAGTCAATCATATTAGTTATAGTAACAATCTTCATAATTGGAATTATAGTTTTCTTTATGAATCATGTTAATGAAAAACTTTATACTGCTTTGGATGTTAATTTTGAGGCAAATGCAGATTTAAATGCAACAGAAGCACATGAAGCGATTCAAGCTTTCCAAGAGGTAGAGCAGGGGAGTATATGGGATTTTGCATTCCTCGCAATCTTCATAGGGCTGATGATTCAAATGCTGATATTCTCGTTTGCCAGTAGGGCAAATATAGCATTTTTCTGGATATTTGTACTCATAGGAATAATCTCTTTAGTATTAGGAGTTATGCTAAGTAACATTTGGCAAGGAGTTGCAGCTAATCCAGAATTTACGGCCACAGTTGCAAGATTCCCTATTATGGACACTCTCTTAGGATCTTACTTCCCTATGATTGTAACGGCATTCCTATTCATGTTAATGATTGTATTATTTGGGAAGTTCCCAGGACAAGAATAAAATGAATAAAAAAAGTTGTTATGCGTGTGGAATAGAAACAAACCTAGAGTTTTTTAAAAATGGAACATTAAAAACAAGTGGGTGGGATGTTAGTCCTAAAGAGTTTTATTTATGTAAGAAGTGCAAAAAAGAAAGATTGGTGGTTAAAAAATGAATAACCAAAAAATGAATAGAGAAAAGCCTGTTGAAGTTGGTATTTGTAAAGGTTGTGATAATCCTATTTATCAATGGGAAGAAGGAGAAATTATTAAATTAGATTATCATGAAGATGGAATGGATTATAGTTGCAGAGGTATAAAAAATGAATAAGAAAATATTATTAATTTTGATGATGATGTTATTATTAGTTGGAACTGTAAGTGCTGTTGGTATAGATTATTCTAATGAAGATATGACAGCACATATTAAAGATACTATTTTATTTGGATTAATTAACATAGGAGAACAAGGGACTATGGAATTAAAAAGTCATAAAACAGTTGATGAGGTTTTGAGCGTTGGTATTGGTTGGCAAGTTACTATGTATTATGATACTAATTTTGGGAAGTTACAACAAGGTGCTTTGGGTGAAGTAACTTTTATAGATCAGAAAACAGGAGAAGAAGTATTAAGAGAATGGAAATATGTTTATTTGGCAGAAGAAGAATATGAAAATCCAGTAATGGAAAATTTTATTGTTACTAGATATGAAACTTTAACAAGGAGTTTGTGGAAAGATTATAATTCTAAGGATATTCCTCAAGGGCAAATAAGAATTGGAATTATGGTTAATAATTTAGAAGGAGATTATATAGATGGGATATGGGAAGTTCAAGGGAAGAAAATAAAGAAACATGCAGAATGGACTGCTAGTTTAAATGTTGGCTTACAAAATTATTATACATTAGATGATAATTTAGCAACTACAGTAGTAATTGATGGCATAGGAAATAATAATGGTGTTTTAACAAATGCAGGAAATACAGAAGATATAAGTTCAACAGGAAAAGTAGGAACTGCTTTTGATTTTGATGGTGATGATGATTATGTTAATATAAGTGGTTCTTATTCACACACTTCTAATCAAAGTTATTCTGTTAATGCTTGGGCTTATTTTGGAACAAGTAATCAAGTGATTTATAGTGCAGTAGGTTCGTCAGCAGTAGGTTCAATTCATTCTTTGTGGTGGAGAGATAGTGACGACCAACTTATTTTTGGAGTTGGAAAAACAGATGGGACTATTGCAAATGTAAATTCTAATACTGGAGGTTCTCTTACTGGTGGTTGGCATATGATTACAGGAACAGCAGAACAATCTGGTTCAGATATTCTTCAAAAAATTTATATAAATGCTTCAAATATATTTAATATAACTGTTTCAGATAAAACAATAGATGATTTTGATGGAAAAGATATACTTTTAGGGTCTTATCAACAAACAGATGGTGGATTAATTAATAAAATGAATGGAACAATAGATGAATTTGGACTTTGGCATAGAGTATTAACTCCTGCTGAAATTGTTCAGATTTATAATGGAGGTAATGGAATAACTTATATTATTCCTAATCCTGCACCAACTTCTACTTTAAATGCACCAGCAGATGCTGCAATAGTTTCTAATCCAGGTGTTGCATTTAATGCTACAGGAACTGATAATCTTAATTTAGATAATATGAGTTTAATTGTTAATGGAACTTATATATCAACAAATGGTTCTGTAATAAATAATACTCTAACAACTTTCCTTTATACCTTACCAAGTGCAGAGTTTTATAATTGGACAGTAGAAGCTTGTGATAATGCAAGTTCTTGCACAAATGCTACATTCAGAGAAATTACTTATGCAAATGCTTTAGCAATTACCTTAGGAAACCCAATAGATTATTATAATTCAAGTAGTAGTTTAATGAGTTTAAATGGAACACCTACTGATGATACAAGTATAGTAAATGTAATTTTGTTTTTAAATGGAAGTGTTAATGGAACTGATACAAGTATTACTAATAATACTTTAGTTGATTTTGATAGAACTTTATCTGATGGTTATTGGAATTGGACTTTGCAAGTCCATGATGCTTATGCTTATGTTAATGCTACCTTTAGGGTTTTTACTATAGATACAACAGATCCAGTAATGTCAATTTCAGCACCAGTAGATCCTATTGCTTTCCATGAAATAAACACAAATATTTTCCTTAATTGGACTATCAATGATTCAAATTTAGATGCTTGTTGGTATGATTATTTAGATGTTAATACTACTGTAACTTGTGGGGATAATACGACAACAATAAATATAACTGATGCTGAAAATAGAACAATTATCATATTTGCAAATGATACCCTTGGAAATATAAATTCAGAGTCAATAACCTGGGAATATACTTTCTTTCAATCTGGGAAAAGTTTTAGTTCTACTGCTTATGAAACAGATGATGAAAAGTATTCAATTAATCTAAGTATTCCAGCAGCAGTTACAGATATATCTTCCTTTTTAAGTTATAATGGAACAACTCATGCAGCAACTTCTACTTGCACTGGAACGGCCTGTTATATTACATCTTCCTTAGATATTCCTCTGATGGACACCACAGCTGACTTTGAACTTAATCCTTTTAATTGGGTAATTACTACTTTAACAGGAGGGACAACAGCTACTTTAACAACAGATTCAGAAAATCAAAATGTTTCAGCAATTAATTTCACTGCTTGTGGGGCTGGGCATTCAGCAGTATTATTTAATATTTCAAAAGAACATGATGCAACTCCTTTAGTTGCTAGTTTTGATGCAACCTTTAAATATTATATTGGAGATGGAACAGTTATTAAAACAGAAAAATCTGCACAATCTGCTGCTGCAAGTTATGAGTATTGTATTTCACCAAATGAAACTTATATAGTTAGTTCGACACTCTTTGTAGATGCAACTGGTTTTGAATCAAGAAACTTTGATTTTAATAAAGAAACTTATGACAATCTTTCTCAAATAGTGCAACCTTTAAGATTAGCAAATTCTACATATCAAACTGTCTCAAATATTATAATTGAAGTTTCAGATTCTGGATTAGCTCCTTTAGAAAATATTTTGGTGAATATTTCAAGATATTTCCCAGCTACTGATAGTTATCTTTTAGTAGAAAGTCAAATAACAGATGAGTTTGGGGAAATAGTTGCAAAGCTAATTGAAACAGATGTTAAATATAAGTTTCAGTTTTATAATTCAGCAGGAACATTATTAAAAACTTCTGATAAAACTACAATTGCTTGTCGTGCAACAATTTGTATTCTTCCTTTTGTTATAGAATCAACTTTAGATGATTTAGGTAGATTTGATACTCCAGATTTATATTCTTCAACACTGTCATTTGATAATGCAACAAATAAAGTAACTTTCTTCTGGGATGATCAAACAGGATCTTCAACTACTACAACTTTAGAAGTTGTAAGGTATAATTTTAATGAAAGCACAACTGTTTGTTCAAATACTTCAACTTCTGCACTTTCAACAATGGTTTGTGGAGTTGGTGATTCTACTGCTACCTATAAGGTTCAAGTAACAAGAGATGATGGCTCAGATAGCTTTAGAATAGCTGTTTTAGACTTCAAAGTTGGCGAAAACTTCACTATTTATGGTATGGAAGGATTATTGTGGGTTTTCATACTTTTATTCACTTGCATAGGAATTGGGGCATTTAATCCTTCTGTTGGTATAGGATTATATGGTGTTGCATTTATGATGATGGGAATAATAGGAATTATCTCAATGCCACTATCTGTATTCTTTGCAAATACTGTTTTATGTATATTATTCATTTGGGGGGTTAATAAATGATGTCAATAATGAAAGATAAGCGAGGATTAATATTTAAGAATGCTTTCTTTGCAATAATTATAGCAAGTGTTGCAATATTAGCTATTGGTGTGTGGGTTGGTGAATGGAATACTGATTATGGTGCTGGTTTAACAGTTGATTTAGATGATTATGATCAATTAGATGAAGTTTCTGGTGAAGCAGTAGATCAAGAAGAAAATATTGCAGTTAAAACTTCATTTAATAAAGGAGATGATTTTGAAGGAACTTCTTTAAGGGGAGTTTTCGCAGTTCTTAATGATTTGTATAGGCCTTTTAGAGTAGCATTTGGTGAAGGAGGAATGTTAGATTCATTAACAGATAGATGGGGAATACCAGATTATGTAAGACAAGCATTAGTTGCTATGATGATTATAGCAATTACTTGGGCAATTATCGCAATATTCTTTAGGAAACCAGGAGGTCAAGCATAGTGGCATTTCCATTACCAACCACAAGTTTGAGAGATTGCACTGAAGGAACATTTTATTGTTTAGCAGAGTGGGCTTCATTAGTAACAACTGGTGCATTTTGGGTTATGATGTTAATTGCTTTTAGCTTTGCTTTGTTCATGGCAACTGTTCGGTTTGGTGGGACAAGAGCATTTGGCTTTGCAGCTTTCGCAGCAATGATGGGAGGAATATTCTTCGCAATACTTGGCTTGATGGCTTGGTGGATTGCTTCAGTGTTTATAATAATCGGAGTTATAGGCTTAGCACTTCTGTTCTTAGCTGAGAAGTAGAAGTTATTTAATTAAGATATATTTATTATTTTTCTTTCTATTTTCTTCTTTAGTAAGCCACTGGTGGTTTTCTGGAGAGAAGGCCCACTTAATTTCTTTAGGATAACTCAGTCCGATAAGAAAATTTTGTCCGAGAAGTGTCCGATAAGTCTTATTTTAATAGAAGCTCACACTATGGATTTAGTAGGGTACGGGCTTTAAATGTTGCTAATGCCTTTGCTGGAACTATCGAGGTTCTTGAGATAATTGAGGAAACTTAATACATTTCCTTGTTTTAATT
>Ga0207997_1001825_pt1 | contig 10903 bp, 12 predicted proteins | sample AntAceMetag02UKN_FD_184777 | JGI IMG/M metagenome (GOLD analysis project Ga0207997, IMG submission 184777) | Saline lake microbial communities from Ace Lake, Antarctica - Antarctic Ace Lake Metagenome 02UKN (SPAdes) (version 2) | ecosystem: Environmental > Aquatic > Non-marine Saline and...
CTCAAGGCTTGCTATTTCTATAAAAGTCCTTAAAATAAAAGAAGCTAAAGGAGGTAGAAATGCGCTCTTTAAAAAAGCAAACACCGAATCTCTTGACATTATCAAGGCTACTAATGGCACCCGTTATCTTCTGGTTAGTCATTAGAGGAAATAACTACCAAGCAATATTATTCATATTGTTAGGTGCAACTAGCGATATTTTAGACGAAGTCCTGGCAAGGAAATTCGATGCGTGTTCATCATTTGGCAAGGCGGAATAATCTCAAAAACTTCACAACGGCCTAAGGTAAAACTTAGGTCGTTTCTTCTTTACTAATAGAATTTTACAAAATCTTATAAAAAGGCGTAGAGCAAGAACCCTACGCCTTAACGCCATTGGTTAATGATTATTTTCTTCGGAAGCATAACCGATAAAGGGAAGCTCTCGAAATCTTCCGTCCTTATCTAGGCCGAAACCAACTACGTAAAGATCTTCCGTAAGCTGAAAACCAACATAAACGGGCTGGACAGCTTTCTCTCTTCGAGGCGTCTTGTCGATTAAAATATACAAATCCAAATCAACCGGCTTTTTGGCTCGAAGGAGATTAATAATGCAGGAAGCTGTTATCCCGGTGTCAATAATATCTTCCACCAAAACAACGTGAGCCCCCGCAATTGACCTTTTAGTATCTAGAAGAAATCGAATTTCCTGAGGTTCGGTACCATTAAGATAACTCGATACGGAAACCTCATCTTCTTGGATACATCCATAATAACCCGCTCGAGCAAGACGAAGACCTACTTCATCGGCGAGTGCTGTTCGGTAACGGATGGCTCCACTTAGGACAGCAACAAAAATCAGTTTAAAATCATCCCCTTCTCGCTTAAGCAGGGGAAGATATTTCCCCATAATTCGAACAGCGGCTTCTTGGACTACTTTCTGGATATCTTCTTCCGAATACAACTCCTTTATTCCCCTTACTTCTGGAAAAGAGCTATTCATTGTTCTTCCTCCTTTTTCTCGAATCATTTATCTTAATCATTCTGGTTTGTTCTGTCAAGGGACAAAGGTAATGTGTCAAGGCAATTTAGAAACTTCCTCGTTACAAGCAATTTAGAAACTTCCTACCTGATAACAAAAGTGGCGAGGTCAAACTTCAACCAGGGAAGAATTCGGTGATTAGGGAGAAGTGGCGAGGTTGAACCTCGGTTGGAGGTTCAACCTCCAAAAGTAGACCTCGATAAGATTGTATCGAGGTTAGACCTCAATCCATGATGATACATTCAGAAGAAAAGTCAATCCGTCACCAAGATAGATTACTATCTTGGATAAGTCAATCGAGGTTAGACCTCGATAAGATTGTATCGAGGTTAGACCTCAATCCATGATGATACATTCAGGAGAAAAGTCAATCCGAACAGAAGTGGGGAGGTCAAACCTCCCCACTAAAGTTAAACCTCAATTTCTAAAACAGAAGTAGGGAGGTCAAACCTCCCCATTAAAGTTAGACCTCGATAAGCCTTACAATTTTCCTTTATTCTGCTCTCCGAAACAACATTTTTATTTGATTAATGCGCTTTTGTAAATTTTTGATATTCCTCCGTTGCTTTTTCTTAAAACTTGGTAATCAGGAATTTGATAAACCTCTATTGTCTGGTCTAAAAAATCAGAAAAGAATAATTTTTGGCCATCAGGAGAGATAGCCAAAGCGGTTGGTTGATTTCCGCTAATGATAGCATCGAGCATCTGTCCTGTTTCAGCATCAAATAATAAAACGCTTCCCCATTCGGGTCCCGGAATAGAATAATTATCGGCAGAATAATTAATCCCTCGACAAGACACCAAGAGAACTTTTCCATCAGGGCTTAAAACAATGGTATTGGGATTATGGTCTGTATCAGCAAATTTTTCTAGATGATCGTTTGCTAAATCCAGTTGCCAAATTTCATCTTTCCCCATATCGGAGAAAAAAAGAACTCCCCTCTGATTATCAGCGGTAATATGGCGCATTGCTCCTTCTGTTCGCAAAAGAATTTTGCTTTCTCCCGTCGTTAAGTTAATTTTCTCTATTTCTCCATCGGCAAATCCAGCTACATAAAGAAACTGCTGATCCGGAGTCAGGTAAACACCCCTTGGAGTCTTCACGGTAGGAATAAGCTTAATCAATTTACCAGTAATCAGACTAATTTCAGAAACATTATTACCTACCCAATTAGAAGCAAAAATACTTTTCCCGTCATTAGAAAGGGCGAGCACTTTCGTCCAAGTACTCTCGCTGTTAAAAACTCGTAGAATCTTTTTGGTTTGAGTGTCTATTTCAAAAATTTTACCTGTTTCCATTTGGCTAACATAGGCCTTTTTCCCATCTTGACTAAAAACCATCTCTACGCCTCCGCCATTATTAAGATTAATATTAGTCAAATTCTTTCCTGTCTTAGCGTCGAAAATAACAACTCCCCTTTTTTTATTCAAGAGCAGAGTCGCCCAAACCTCCTTCCCGTCAGGAGTAAATTCTAATCCCTTAACATTAGGAACTCCCTGAATATTATAAAGATGAGTTACTAATTGTCCTGGTAGCGACGCAAAAGGTCCCGCTACAACTTGCTTCCCTAAAACCACTGGCTGATTTAAAGTGGCAGAAGAACTTGATATTTCTTCGTTTTCTTCAATCGACGAGGAAGCCGAACGATTTATTTCTATTTTCCCTACTTGAATTTGATTTTCCAAATTAGGATCAGAACGTTGAGCAAGAACATTTAAAAATTTCTCTTTCTCTTCGGGAAACATAAAAGAGGGCTGGCTCAAATTCCCCTGCGTAGGGAAAAGTTGATAAGCAACTTTTTCTGGATAAAGCTTGAGTCCAACGACAAGACCTTCTTGAGTTTCTTGAGAAAAATATTGATCAAAGATAAAATTTCCCAAAGAGTAGAAAATTAATCGATTCTGATATTCTTCGATTTCCTGAACAACGTGCGGATGAGAACCAATAATAAGGTCCGCTCCGGCTTGGATTATTTGATGGGCTAATTCTCTTTGGGCCGAAGAGCTTTTTAATTTATATTCATTTCCCCAATGAAGGATAACGACCAAAAACTTGTCGGGATTATTTTGACGATCTTCTTGAACAATCTGAGCGATTTTACTGTCAGAACAATTAACAGGGAAAGTTTTGTTAAAAGCCATAAAGACAAAAGGGCCCTTAATTATAGAAGCATTTTGGTCGCATTTTACAGGATGCCCGATGGAATCAATACCGGCTTGTTGAAGATATTCCCTTGTTTCTTTCCATCCTTCCTCTCCCATATTATCTGTATGATTATTGGCAAGAGATAGAAGTTTAAAATTAGCTGATGTCAATCCTGGAATAACTTGAGGAGAAAAAGCGAATCGTAAGGAATGATCAGAAAATTTAGGAGGCGAAGCAACAATCGGTCCTTCTAAATTACCAATGACCATCTCGGCTTGAGTTAGCAAAAGTTTTATTTTTGAAAAAGGATAAAACCAATCATTGTGTTTCTCGATTTGATATTCTACGCCTCGATCTAACATTATATCCCCCGTAAAGAAAACAGAGGCTTGAGGTTTTGACAGACCAAGAAACGGATAGGCAGCTGTCGTGTTGCCTAGATTCGTCACCTGGAAATGAGAATTTTGCCAGCCTTGATAACCCAAAAGACCTAAGGCAAAAACCCCTCCCAAGAAAAGGACTCCTAGAAAAATAGATTTTAGAAACAATTGTTTTTTCATGATGCTCATCTTCTTTTTCTTTTAAAACCCCACTCGCTATATTCGCATTTTCTTTCGTAGTGGGCGTATGTGGATTTGAACCACAGACCTCACGGATGTGAACCGTGCGCTCTAAACCACTGAGCTATACGCCCCTCTTCTTTTATTCTAGACGAATTAAAAAGTTTTTCAAAACAAAAACAGCTGAGAAGATTAATTCTCAATTATTAATAGCTCTTCCAATCATAAAATCTATATTGTCATTGCTATTAATCCACTGGATTCTAATATCGGGATGGTGATCTTGCCAAATCCTAAAAATCTCGTCCGCAAATGACTGGCCAATGACATTAACTCTGTCAAAATCCAAAACTATTATTTTAAATTTTTCAAGACCGCTTAGTATTCTTTTAGCTTGAGAACGCGACATAAAACTGCCATTTTCCCTATACAGCCTTACAACAACTTTGGTTTTATTAAATTCAAATAAATCTTTAGAATATTGCCTAAAAACTTCGACCAGCCCCTGTTCGCTTTTGATATTAATAATGAAATTCACTTTTGTCCCTTTGATATTCTTAATATCACTTATAAATATATCATCGAGAATCTTATTAAACATTAATTTTTTAGTAGATCCCTTAATTGTCAATCTATCCCCTACTTTTGAAGTAAAGAAAAGACCTTCTCCGCTATGGGTTGCCGGAGCTGTCGTTTGCTTTCCTTTAATCAAATCCTGGATAGCTTCTAATTCGCTTTTAAGTTTTCTTTTCCTCATGATATGATTAAAAATTCCTATTCCTCTGTCAATAATATCGAAACGGATAATCTCTTGGTCTCTCTTCATATCTATTTTGATAACATTAGAACGCGAATGCTCAATAGCATTATTCAACACTTCCGTAAAAGCATAATCTAAAATTTCAACCACATTTCGAGGCAGATTCAAAAATATCCCAGTATTTTTCTTAATCTTGCCTAATATCTCTTCTTCTCTGATACCTTTATTCTTTAAAACCGCATGAAACTCTAAAATCTTTTTATTAGCTTTACGAATAGCTTCTTTTTGGGCTAAGACATATCTTGCTTTATTGGCTTTCCCAAGCAATACGATTTTCCCTTCTTCTCGAAGCTCTTTGAAAAAACGATTGACATAGGCACGAGAAAACCCAGTTGCTTTTACAATATCAGCAACTTTGATTTCACTCTTTCCTTTTAATTTCTTAAGAATAATATTTTTTATATCCATGGTATTTTGTAAACAACTTTATTATAGTTTTCAAAATCAAAGTTGTCAATAACTTGTCAACCCAATTATCGAAAGAAGAAAACAAATATTTTATTCTTCCCTATTTTTAGACGAAAAATGAAGTTTTTCAAAACAAAAACAGCTAAGATTGTTTAATCCTTAGCTGTTTCAGTCATCTAAAAAGACTTGTTTACTTTAACTCTACTTTCGCTCCTGCTTCTTCTAGTTTTTTCTTCATATCCTCGGCTTCATCTTTCTTAACCCCTTCCTTGAGGACTTGAGGTTCTTTTGCGGCCTGATCCGCTAAATCTTTAGAGTCCTTTAAGCCCTTGTCTGTCAAGTCTCTAAGAACTTTAATAACCTGAATTTTTTGGTCTCCTATTCCAGTCAGGACAACGTCGTAACTGCTTTTTTCTTCTTCGTCCCCTTCCGCTGAGGCCGCTCCGGCACCAGCTGCTGCTGGTTGCGCGCTCATCATTGGCGTTGCGGAAACATGAAACTTCTTTTCCAAGATCTTAACCAGTCTTGATAAATCAAGAACGCTCATCTTCTCAATCTGCTTCACCAAGTCTGCAAATTCAGTTGGAATTTCTACTTCTTCTTGAGATTCTGGCTCGGGAACAGGTTTTTCCGTTTTAGCCTTGGGAGTCTCTTTTTTCTCTATTTTCTTTTCCTCTTTTTCCTCTGCTTTCACTTCAGTCTCTTTTTTGACATCCTTTTTCTCCTTTTTTTCTTCAGCCATAATAAAATTAATGTTTAATTTGATTTAAGCAATACAATAGACCTTTATAATTATTTTTCAAAACGCTAATAAAATTGACTATTGGCGCTTGCAAAACTCCCGTGAATTGTTGGACCAAGGCCTGGTAATCAGGCAAAGTAGCCAGCTCCACAACTGCTTCGGCTCCTTGGAATTGTCCCTGCCATAAAGCCCCGGTAATAACCACTTCTGGGTGAGCCTGCGCAAATTCGTAAACCAATTTAATAGGAGTCATCTCGTCTTGAAACCCAAACATAGCCGCTAACGATCCCTCTCCTTTTTCCAAGTCTTCATTCCACCATTCCTGATCCTGGCACCCTAACTTGAACAAAGTTTTCTTAATGACTTTGAATAAGCAATTTTCCTCCCTGGCTTGCTCGCGAAGACTAGATAAATTGCTAGTTGAAATATGAGAAAAATTAACAAAAACAGTTCCCTTTTGAGAATTAACTTTTTCTTTTAAATCAGAAATAATATCTGTTTTTTGTTGTCGCGTAAGAGCCATAATAAAAAAAATCTGCTGACTGTGTCCACAGATTAAATACAAAATTTTAATCCTCAGTAAGACTTACTTTACGAGGTGATCCCACCTCTTAAAACTTACTATCTCTGGACAAAATTAAGTTTATCCTTTCTTTAATTATTTGTCAATACATCAATTAACTTTCCTCCGAATAATTCTGCGGCCGAAGGTCCATTAGCGGTAACAATAAGCCCGTCCTGAACAACCGGGGAATCGATATAATATGCTCCTAATTGTTTTAATTCTTTAGCTGATTTTTGATAAAGAGTAGAAGTCCAAATAGTTGCTTTTTTCCCTTGAAGAATCCCGGCTCTGGCTAAAATTAAGGGAGCAATGCAAATGGCTCCAATTATCTTTTTCTGTTTCGCTGTTCTCTTTAATAATTGGTAAGACAAGATATTGTCTAGATATTTTAAGGCTCCTGTCCCCCCGATAAAAACTAAAGCATCGTATTTTATAGAAAGTAAATCTTTTAGAGTATAAATAATATTCACTTCTCCCCCTTCGGAGCCCTTAGCCGTTCCTAACCGATCACTCGCGGGGATAACATCAATGCCCGCTTCTTCCAAAACCTCCTTCGGTCGAAAAAATTCTTCGTCTTGAAAATTCTTCGAAGCGATAACTAAAACAGCTTTTAACATCTTATTTTTTAGGATAGTATTTCGCTTTAGCTCGATTATGTTCTAACAGAGTACGGCTATAAATAACTTCTCTTTGAGGAGTAGTCAAATAGTAAAGATAAGAACTATCTTTCGGGGCCAGAACTGCTTGAATGCTTTCTAGCCCAGGATTACAAATGGGACCAAGGGGAAGACCTAGATGCTGATAAGTATTATAAGGAGAATCTACCTGGGTATCATTGATAGAAAGGGGGGATGTTTTCTGAAGAATATAATTAATGGTGGCGTCAATTTGGATAGGCATCCCTATTTCCATTCTTTTTTCAATAATGCCGGCTACTATTTTCTTGTCTTCTAAATGAGGCACTTCTTTCTCAACCAGACTAGCCATAATAATGGTTCGACTAAGACTACCTCGGGCCTCAATTTCTTTTTCTATCGGCCCTATCTTCTTTTGAAAATTGAAAAGTATTTTGCGGATAACATCCTCGACCGTAGCCGATTGCGAAAAATAGTAAGTGTCGGGGAAAAGATATCCTTCTAAACTATCATCCGGAGAAATATTTTCCAAACATGGAAATTCTTTACTCCACTCCCCTGCTTTAATCTTATCAATCTCATAACTGGCATTAAAATCCTGTTCTAAATAACTTTGAATTTGCTCTAAAGTCTCGCCCTCTTTAATGGTTAAAACTTTAGAAGGCTGACTGTTCCCCCGTTGCAATTCTTTAATAACATCCAGCAAATTATTTTGAGGAGAAAGCAGATACTCTCCTTCCCGCAATTGTTTTTCCATTCCGTTCAAAATACCGAAGAGAACGAAAATATCTTTATTCTTAATAATCCCCTCTTCTTCTAACCTCTGACCAACGCTTTCAAGGCTTTCTCCGGCATTAATTTGAAAATTTACCGTTGGGCCTTGAGGATTAGCCGGTCCGTAAACCATATTTTGAAAACCATAAGCTAGCAAAAAAGAAATTGCGAAACCAATTAGGAGAATTAAAATTGCACCTTGATAATTTTTCATGATTTAGATTGAATTTTTAAGGGGACAAAAACAAATCCTGGATAAGAAGTAATTTGAAAATCATCTCGAGACTTCTTAATAACTAATTCAATATTTCCCTTAACGGGAATAACCATTCTTCCGCCAATTTTTAATTGTTTTTTTAAGGCTGATGGAATTTCTTCAGCGGAAGCAGAAACTAAAATACGATCAAAAGGAGCTTCTGGCAAATAACCTTGAGATCCGTCGCCAACAACAAAATGAGCAATTTTCTTTTTAATAAAACCATATTGAGCAACATTGTTTTCCCCAAATTCTTTTAATTGAGAAACGACTTCAATCGCTATGACCCTTCCCGTTTCTCCGACAATCCACGATAATAAAGCCGTTGTCCAGCCCGAACCTGAGCCAACATCCAGAATCTTACATCCTGGTGTTGGCTTTAAGAGTTGAAGCATAAAATAAACAACTGATGGTTGCGAAATAGTCTGATCGTCACCAATTGGCAAAGCCTGATCTAAATCAGCCAAATCTTTTTCATCGAGAGGTAGAAAATCAGCTCGATGAATAGTCAAAAAAGATTGTTTGATGATTGATGCCTGATCGGAAGACATTAGAGACCCAACTCTTGATTAATGGACTGCATACTTCGGAGAACGATATCAATAAATTCACTTAAGCCGAGATGTAAATAATCTTCACACCGAGCGATGATTTCTCTTTTAACCCCTTTAGCAAAAGAAGATTGATGAAAATGTTTTAAAACGGAGTCAATAGTTAAATCCTGGATTTTATGACTGGGCAAAACCAATGCGTTGGCAACAATTAAGCCCGTTAGGGGGTCAGCGCAAAATAAAGCCTTAGCCATTAAACTTTTCGGTGGCAGTTGATGAAATTCGTTATGAGTTTTGACCGCTTCAACAATTTCCGAATCCAGGCCCGCCTTCTCTAAAATTTCTGCTCCGACCAAAGAATGTTGTCCTGGGTCCCCTTTGACTTCTTCGTAATCAATATCATGCAGAAGCCCCGTTAATCCCCATTCTTCTTCATCCTTATCAAAACGATTAGCTAAAAAGCGCATCGCTGATTCTACAGCTAGGCTGTGTTTAATCAGATTAACATTAGTCAGATGATTTTTTAGTAAGATTAAGGCTTCGGCTCTAGTCATATTAGAACAAAAAATAAGCCCCCCACACAACGATTCGGGCTGTAATCGCAAAACTAACAATAGTTAAAAAATAATCTAAAATTTTGCTAATCATAGTTTTGATGGCTGATAAGAATTTTCAAAAAATCTTTTCTTTTAAAATTTTTGTCGCTAGCTTTTTTTGAATACTCAAAAAAGATTGATTGATTAAATTCCTCAAAATGACGGATTGTTCCTCTAATTCTAATTGAGGATTAAGTCTAATTTTTTCAATTTTCATCCCTCCATTGACAACGACTGTTACTCCCTTGTCTTCAACCCTGAGTGTTTCGGAAGCCATAGCTTTCTGTAATTCTTTAGCTTTTTGAAGATCACTAAATTTTTGAAACATTAGTTTGTTAAAATAATTTTTTTTGGCGTAATGATTTCCTTAACTGTCGGATTAAAGTTTCCCCCCGCTTGGTCAAACGAAAATCACCATTATTCTTGAATAAAAAACCCTTTTCCTTAAGCTGACGGATGGGACGATCTAATTTCCTGGCATCGGGCCATTGATGATGAGAAAACAAGAACGTAGAAGGAAATTGTTTCCAGCATTCTTCCAATAAATCTTCAAAATCTACCTTCTTCCTTTTTTGGGAAAGGTTATAAAGACTAAGAAGAATTAATTGATTATAATTCATAAAAATAACTTATGACAACTCATAAAAACAGCAGGCCCGCCAGGACTCGAACCTGGAACCTTTGGTTTTGGAGACCAACATTCTACCAGTTGAACTACGGGCCCGGAGCCCAGAGGTGGATTTGCACCGCCGACCTCATCCTTACCATGGATGTGCTCTGCTAGCTGAGCTATCTGGGCATCACTCAGCTTTATCTTAGCAAACCCTTGAGCCAAATCAAGGCGTAAAATCTTTGCTAAATAATTAATGATAAGATATGATAAACCTATAAAATCATAAGAAGATATCAGATAAAAATTATTATTTCTCATGAAAATTTTGGAGATTAAAAACCTTACCGTAGCATCAAAAGAAGATAAAAAGCTGATTTTGAGCAATATTTCTTTTGATATTGAAGAAAAATCAATTTATATCATCATTGGCCCAAACGGCTCAGGGAAATCTACTTTAGCCTATTCTTTAATGGGCGTACCCAGATTTCAAATAGTGTCTGGCCAAATTATTTTTAAAGGTAAAGACATAACCAATCTATCAATGGATAAAAGAGCCAAAATGGGCTTAACCCTAGCTTTCCAGGAACCAGCTTATTTTGAAGGCATTACGGTCAGCAATTTTTTAAAGGCCAATAAAAAAAATATTAGTCACGCTGAAATCAAAAAGGTTCTTTCCTTAGTTGGTCTTGAAGCAGAAGAGTTTTTAGACAGAACTATGGATCAACACTTAAGCGGCGGCGAACGAAAAAGAATAGAATTAGCCTCCGTCATTATTATGAAGCCGAAGCTTATGATTCTTGACGAACCCGATTCCGGTCTTGATGTAATTATTTATCGAGAATTCTATAATATTCTAGAGAATATCAAGCAGGAAACAAAAGCTTCGATTCTTTTAATTACTCATCGGGAAGAACTTGGTCTAGTAGCCAACCAAGCTACTTTCTTAAATCATGGACAAGTAATTTATAGCGGAAACTTCAAACAAGTCATGCGTAGATATTGTCAAACGACTAGTAGGAAAAAAGTATGTCCCCATGCCAAATAAACTACCAAAACAATTTATAACGTCCGCTAAAAAATGCAATCTAGACACCGCTTTAATGCAACAGGCAGGTATTCCTCATGTCTATGTTGAGTCTCATCGTATTTTGTCCGTCCAAAAAAATCCTGATTTAAGGCTTTCCGTCACGAGCTCAGCCGAAGGCGTACATTTAAA
>Ga0207997_1001829_pt1 | contig 10885 bp, 15 predicted proteins | sample AntAceMetag02UKN_FD_184777 | JGI IMG/M metagenome (GOLD analysis project Ga0207997, IMG submission 184777) | Saline lake microbial communities from Ace Lake, Antarctica - Antarctic Ace Lake Metagenome 02UKN (SPAdes) (version 2) | ecosystem: Environmental > Aquatic > Non-marine Saline and...
CCATATAGAGGTAAGCTATCAAAGCAGCTCATATGGTTCCATTGAAAATAATCAGCATAATGCTGACCTTGCTTATCGTTATCCGAACCACAACCTAGATTGAGCACATTATCAAACACAGCTGCTGATAGATACTTATGCATAAATCTATTGCTATTTCGGCGTAGATAAGTTATTTTTGGGCTACTATTAGCCATCGATCAGCTCCAAAATGTTGTCGAACTATATGAAGATTACATTTACTTAAAAGCATTACTAAAGCTTTCTCATTGGTCATAATATTTTCTCCCGGTCTAATGGGAAGATTACCTTCTGTTGCTGTAGCTGTGAAGAATACATAACCATCAGGAGCCAGCATCTTTGAGATATTCTGGAGAGCTATCAGAGGACTCTGCACATGCTCAAAAGCTTCTGCAAAAATAACATAGTTAGCTTCGTTTTCGCATATCAACTTATCTTGGCAGATATCATGTCGATAAGCTTCATAACCAAGTTTTTTGGCATACTCTACTGAAGGTTCTTGTATATCAGTAGCAATAAGACGTTTCCAAGGAAGATCCATTTCTTTCATAATAGTGAGGCACTGACTACCTCCCGCTGCAATGTCGATAACAGTGTTATACTCTGTGATTGGTACATTGAGTAAGAATCGCACACGTCGCTCATAGTTGTGCCAATCACTTCGCTTCTCTGCTTTTTCTGCATGGTGACTTACTGTACGGTTATCCCAGTAGGCTTTAGTGACTGGATTCAAGAATACAGTATTGCACTGAGGGCATTGACCATAGTTATACACTATAGTGCTATTAAGCAATGGAGCTTGTCGCAAAGCTACACCCTGTACATGACCTTTCTTGATAGGTGAAAAAGGTATCTTCCATACCGTAGGTATATCCCCTATAAAGCCACAGATAGGACAGGTATGAGAGTAGCTCTCTCCAAAAGTCTTCATTACAGTTGCTCCTTAGTTTTATTCGCTTCATATATTCGCTGAAATATATCCGCGTAGTTCGCTGCTATATCCGTTATATCATGATTAAGCTCTGCAAAAGCTCGTCCATTTCGAGATAGTCGTTTTTGCAAGCATATACTGTTTCTGAGGTAATTAATTTGGGCTACGATACTCTCCATAGTTTGTTCGATAAATAAACAACTATAAGTATTCAGCAAACACTCTCCATGATAACCTACTTTAGTCAGAGTTACGGGAACACCACAAGCTAGAGCTTCCATAATAGTGTTGGAACATCCTTCACCTTGACTGGCGTTAACTAGACAATCTATTTGCGAGTAAAAATCTTTTACCATACATTCATGTGGAAGTTGGGAAGGTCCGTACAAGGCTAGTTTCAAGTCCACATCTAAGACTAATTCGTTACATGCTGCTACAATTTGAGGATAGCCTTTGTACAACATATACCTACTAATAGCAATGTTACCTGCAAAACCTACTACGAATTTATCTCTTTTTTTCCGCTTCTCCCAACGAGTTGCATCTGGAGCAAACATAGTCAAATCTGTTCCATTAGGTATTGTATGTGAATTAGGATTGTTTCGTGCACCTACTTTAGTTAAGGCAGCACTAGTTCCAACCACAGCACCTACTGAAGCTAGTAGCGTATCATACTTATGACAGTTCTCCAATAGTTTATCGTTATCCATTCCAATACCTCCAATACGAACCACAGCTTTAGGTCGCATATCAGCGGCTACAAGCTTTATTGAATCTACATTCTGTACTAAAATAATATCTACGTCCTTCTCTGCTTCACTAATGGCTTCTCTGCGTTCACGAATAATATGGTTAATAGTATACCGAGTACGCCATAGCTTTCGCAATTGATTAACTATACAAGCCCAAGACCAACGATGAAAATTCTGTATAGATAATATCCTCAGCATACTGCTTCCCTCTCCATTAGCATACCTCGAACTCCACTCAAACGCAACACAATACGTTTAGGATCTATAGCAAAAGAAGCTACTAAATAATCAGCTACTATAGGATAAAATACGTATATGATATCTGCTTGTAATAACCGTTGCTCCAACAATGTATTTCGTTTCGTTAAAAGCATTAGTTCTAAAAAGAAGGTAACAGTATGAGTATAGTGCTTAGGTAGGTTAATGCACATCTTATCTACCCAATTTTCCCATGCCCAGTGTACATCTACCTTATCTAATACCCATACTATATGCACTATAATTTAACTCCTTCGATCCAATAACGATTCGCTTGCGTATAAATGCGATAGTCTGGATCCTCTACCACTGTACCACCCCAATTCCATTCACATCGTACTACGTGATAATCTGTAATATCTACGAACAGCTGCGTCTTTTCATGCAACAACTGATACACTCGCTCTAAAATAACACCATAATTGGCGCCCCAGGCGGTGATCATAATATAGAAGCTTCTGGGCATCTTTTCAACTTCTCCCGCGTCGTACCAGGTTAGCATCGGGAAATCTGGTTTCTTAGGTGGACCAAATGCGAACACACCATAAGGTGCTTCAGCTGGTTTATCCAATAAATCCACGTGACCTAAGCATCCTGCCGTAGTCAGCTTAGCATCATCTTGGAGTGTTTTATAAAGCTGCTCCGTCAGTAACATCTTCCACTCCTGCTGTTTGTAAATGATCTACTTGAGCGGCCATATCGGCTTCGTTTATGCCTACAGGTGTTGCTGCTGCTACTACTGCTGAGAGTTCGGCTACTTGAAGCTCGAGCTCATCTATACGAATTAGCAGCCCTGCTAGGTAGGTATCTCCCTGGGCTAAATCTTCTACTGAAGCTGTACCCTTGTCATCGGTTTCTACGAAAAGAGGCACTATCATAAGCTCTTTACCGATACGATCGGGTACCTCATATACCACACCAGCCTTGAACTGTCCAAAAGCGTTATTACGATCTGTCTTTCCTGTCCATTTAATAAACATACTATGCTCCTATTTGATAGTTACCTTTAGCTTACTTGCTTCTTGTTTAAATACCTGCCTTCCAACCAACAAGGCTGGAAACATAAAAGGATACGGTCTGTTACGAGCTGTCCCAAATTCAATAGCAGCCGCATACTCCTTAGTCGCTCTTACCTCTCCTCGAATACTTCGAGCAGTAGAGCTGTGTACAAGAGATGTCACAATAGAGCGACTTAGCTCACCACTTTGGTTGCTATAACGCTTGGCTTCGTGAGCATCTTTACCATGATTGTCTTGTGCATGTTTTTGTATAGCTAAACATGTATTGTGTATGGCTATCCTCAACTTAGGTACTAACCTAGCCGACACTGTAGCCAGCTTAGCTGAGACCTCTTTAGCACCTTTAGTTTTCTTTATACGCATTGCCATGTTACGTGTTATTTGTCCTAGTTACGAATACTGTATAATGTCCAGCATACTTTTTTACGTAGTTTACATATTCAAAAGTCCCATCAGCACGATATATTCTATCGCCTTCTCGAACATTGGTATTACAGGCTATTAGTACTTTAGCATCACTCTTAACAGCTAAGCCTTGTTCTTCTAGGATAGTGGTTCCTGCTACTGGCTGCCAATCACCATTTACAGTGGTAATGGGCAGCCAAACAGCAGAAGCCTCTAGTCGTCCTAAACTATCGTAGGTGGCTGATAAACGCCTTACAATCAGAGCTTCATCCCAATCACCTATAATAGCTGCGAAGTCTGCTTTCATGTTCGTGACTAGGGTAGACTGTACGGGTGTTTCAGGTGTAACTGAAACTCCATAAAAGGTACCACCAGGAACATATAAAGCAGTATATCCAATACTTAACATTAAAGACGCTCGGTTAAATCTTCGCCAAAATTATTAATATTATCATCAAACGTCATAAAAGTAAGGTCAGCATCAGGATGCTGCAGCAGATACTTACGAGCCTGTAACAACTGTGCCATCTTCTGACCAGCTTTTACCTCGACATCTCCATCTACGTAATCCACTTGTGGAGTCGCAATAAGAGCTGCGATTTTAGTGTTAATTTGAGTTAATAACTCAGCACTCGTAGCCATAGCATACCTCGTCTATTAGGTGGTACCAATGGATTTCACAACGTACATGTAGTCTATAGCGGCTGGGGCACCAAAGAAGCGAATCTTGTACGAAGCCAAGATATCACGCGACCAGCCCTCTTCCGAATCTTTTCCACGACGCAATACCTGTAACGGAATTACTTCCTTCCAGACGAACTGTTTCTTGAAGTCGCCCAAGTACCATATGATAGCGGATTGTAGATCCAAATATGGAGAGGAAATAATCATATAGTCGTTCTGAACTGGATTTGGAGTTTGGTTATAGGTACCTAACTGCACAGTCGAAGTCATGATTGTCTTAGCCATCATCTTTAGAGCTACTGGAACCAGCAGCACCTTAGGCACGATGCTAATTGGACGGCCACGTGAGTTGAGCATAGTCGGCCACAATAGCACAGCTGCGTTGATATCGGTATGGTCCGCCAAAACGTTATTGATTAGATTGTCATACGTATGAGGAGCTGTAGTAGCGTTCTGATACAAATCAACCTGAGTACCACTTGGACGCCATGCTTTATAGCCGGTTAGATCCTGAATGGTATTCATAATCATTTGCTCACGATACATAGCAGCATCGGCACCCATCTGTCCTGCAACCTGCAGAATAGAATTGGTTTGGTCGAACAATACGGCTTCTTCTGTAACGTCCAGAATCTCACCATATTTGGACCCTTCAACGGCTGTCCACTCTTCTTCGATATCCGCACTATGATCATACGGCATACCAGCATTCACCTTCTTCAGGTTACCAGTAAGATTCAGTCGAGGTACTCGATCGTACAGCTTTTTGGAAGGCATACGTGTAACCAACTGGTCACCAACCATAGCGGCTAGTTCGTAGGCTGCACGAATCTTTTTTGAAATGATCTGACCTGTAACAATCGGAAAGGCTGTTACATCCACTGCCTCACGCAGCTCTGTAAAGTTGAAATCTTCAGGAGTCAGTATTGGAGGCTTGTCATCAACAGACTCCATTAAAGTTCCTACGATATTGTCTATGAGAAAATCGATACCCTGTTCTTTGTTTGCAACGAGGGCTCGAAGATCTACTTCGGTTCCTTGAATTTGCATTGCTATCTCCTAAGAGTAAATAATAATAGTAATCGTAATCATGCAGTATCAGTCTCTTCCTACGAGACGTTTAATACTTACCAAGTTGCAGCAGTATAGGATACAGCCTTAGAAGCTCCACCCCATAGCACTGGTGTTAAGAATACACATTTAACGGTCATACCAGAGGCGCTGGCTTTGGTCTCAACTGCCACAGCTACATGATCGGTTGCGGCAACATCCAAAGTGTTTTCACTAGCAATAGCAAGACCAGTACCTTGCTGTACGTTACAGGCTGTTCCGAGAGGATACTCGAAGGTACAGGTAGGTTCGGGAACGATACAGCGAAGCGTATGCGTCTTGCTGTCGTCTGTTGATAAAGCAGCATGAGGTTCATCTGCAATAGCGTATAGCGTATCGTTATCTGCAGCATCCACACAAAGAGTAGCCGTTACAGGAGATACGTCATCTGCTAACTGCAACATATCTCCTTTAGCTACTGCTAAACCGTAAGCAACAATTGCATCCACAAAATGTGGACTTCCGTGTCTAAATCTTTGAGCCATGAGTGCTCTCCTTTAATTCTATGTTAATAATATGGTATAGTACGGTAGAAGCATACGTCTAATCTGTAGCTGACGTATTAAACTATAACCGCCAGTATTTCAGTTTGAGATAACGACTCTTTTTTGGTGCCCTTCCTATCAGCCTGACGATGGCCACCAGTGTTTCGAACACCAGACTTATCGCGAATAAGTGTCATTCGATCTTCAATGAGAGCTTCTACCCGCTCTTTTGCCGTAGTCTTCGCCGTAGAATGAGTTTCCAGTAGCAAGGTATGGAACGTCGGTGTTTTCGCTTCTTCGGGCAGCTCACTAGCGTCTAGCAGCTCATCTACAACGCTCCTCTTTTCCAGCAGCGCTTGAGTTACCTCCGCTTCATCCAGTTTCGCTTGTATACCCTTTTTTTCCTCTAGTAAAGCTGTATTTTTCTTCAGCAGATCAGCTACCTCTGCGTCTCGACTTTTTGCACCAGCTGATTGTATCTCTTCTACGAGTTCAGTACAATTAACTAGTAAACCTTTCTTAGTGATGTCTGAATACTCCATCGTATTCTCCTTATTATCTGTAAGTTGAGTTTCTTCGAATAGCGACTGGGCTGTCGCCGGATCTTCTACTAGATCCACAGTTGATTTATGTCCCCAAGGATTACGAGAAAAGATTTCCTCGACAATTTGTATTCCATCCTGCATACGAGTTCTACCAGAAGCATTGATAGAATTACCAATAGCTTGTGGATTCTTTCTAGCTACAGCCATTACATGATGAGCGTTTGGACTGTCAAAGAGCTCTAAATCACCTTTTAGCTTGCCATCTACCACTCGTACTCTGCGATATGTTCCAAACATATCCTTTATAGATCTACCTTGCTGTAAGGCTTCTTTTTTCGGATGATCCATATAAGCCGACATGCCTTCGAAGATAGCTACAGCGTTTTGCATACAAGTATCCGAGTACTTTCGTACTACTTTTCCTTTAGCATTCACTGAGGCAGAACCTAATAACACAACATCTTTGATACACAAATTCTCAGTATCAATCGTCGCTTCCGTCAGATCCGTCGCCAGAGCTATCATCGTTGGAGCTTTGCTTTTGCTTTTGCTTTTGTTCTTCATCAGCTTTACCTTTATTTTTAGCGATTATATCGTCTCTTTCTTTACCTTCACGCTCTATCAGAGGTTTCTCTTTGGTGTAGTCGTAGCCTACGTTTTCCGATAAGGTTTGAGTGCTAGCTAGCTTTAAATTATAATGAATCTCAGCGGCTTCACCCTCTTCTTTTGGATCACGATGAATCAACTGTGAAAAATGTACAGTACACTTTAAACAAGTAGCTTTTTCTACCACTTTGGTAGTGGTTTCCATCGTATCAGGATTATATACTGGAACAGGTTGTTTAGTGGTCTTAGGCACATAACCTGTCTCCATACCTATTTGCATAACTGTTTTGAAGACTGCTTGTGCAACTTGCGCAAATATATCTTGCCAAGCTTCGAAAGTTCGTACCATAGGAGATTCAGATACCATAGTGCTACTGTAATTCGCATTAGAAGCGTCTCCTCGTACTACGTATTCTGTAAGACCTGTCCCTTTACACACCATTAATTCAATGTTACGTCCATCTCCCTTAGTATCCTCAGCGTTAATATTCAGATTAGCAAACTCGTAATCAACACCAGTAGTACCTACTAATACCGTTCCTCGTTCAGGTAATTTCTTCTTGGTCTGGCCTGATTGAGTCTGTGAAGTTTGGGTATCCTCAAACTTAGCTTTAACAGCGGTTGGATCACCACTAACTCGCATAATAAGGTTGAATAAGGTTCGAATCTTGTTCAACATGATCCTATCCTCTAACCAGCCTCGATACTTAGTTAGATACTTAGCAATACCCACCAAAAAAGAAGTGCCTCGCTTCATGTCGCTATCAGCTAAAATTTTAGTGTGTATGATCTGAGCAGCTGGAATAACTTCTGTCTGTTCTACAGCTTGAGCATCTTGATACGTACGTATATAATTGAGGACAGTTTCAATATCATCTGAATCTGTTTCAATACCATAAGAATGTGTTTGCGTTTTATCCACGATCTCATTTGGCACTATAAAACGTACTTTAGGAACTGCATTATCAGCTAGCTCATTTGCTCCTGGATCGGCGCTCAAGTCAGTTGCAAGAGCATTACCTGGTTTAAAAAAGCGTAAAAAAGACTCACCATCACGCATAGCTCGCCTAACCAGCTCTTTGAACCGTAAATCCCATCCGTTCACCTCTGTAAACTTAGTCCAATAAGCGTGCACTTCGTCGTTAGGATCCTCAGGGATAATACCAGCATCTTTACCTATAATAAAATTAACCATAGTATTGATGACACACCTAGCTCCAGGATCAGTGTAATACATATCAGAGGCTTGAGTGCGCATATCGGTAAGCTCTTGCTCTGTGTACATAGCTTTGTCTTTAGTTAAAGCCGTCCATTGACCCTCATCGTCATCCTGAGCAAAAGTAGGGATACCTTCCATTAAAGCTGTCATATGCTTTAGACGAGCAATTTCTAACTGTGTTTGATGGTCGTTCAAATCACCCTGTTCGATTTTAGCAGCGATATCCTTTACGCCCATTGGTACTCTCCCATGGAAATGACCTGGTCTACTACCATAGGTTGCTCACCTAAGAAGTAACGCTCAGCATCCATTAAATGATCTCGATAGGCCACTGGTTCATCCAGTATCTCACCGAACTTATCCTCTCGCCACTTGTAGGTTTCTTTTTCCATAATCAAATTCGTGGACGAGGCGGTGACGAAAGTTAGGAACGTTTTAACCCTATCAATCCCGTTTTTAACACTTCCACGACCTTTAGTGCATGGATGGATGTTAAAGCCTGCATTATATATCTCTTGAATCCTATCAGGCTCCGCTGCATCAGCGTATAACGGTCTCATTCGTTGACAAGGAGGTATCAAAAGCTTCAGTCTCTCAATGAGATCTTTATTGGTTAGATGAGTCTCATATAGCAACTCTTGCTCGTATGCTTTATCCTCTTTAACGCCAATTTTAACCAGAGCACTAGGTGCATTATAGCCAAAATCAAGCCCATAACCAATTCTATCGAATCGAGAATCATGAGGCATTTTGGGGATAGTCTTCCATTTGGTATATATGATATTACCAGGAGTAGCCCATTGATTCAGTGCATAAATCTTATAGTAAGTAACGTCCTGATGAATTAGGTCTTCAATACTCTTACAGTATTCTGGAGCCAGAAAAGGATTGTTTTTATATGTAGATTTGTTTACGGCTGTATCCTCTGGTGGATTCTCAGTTAGAGGTTTCAAAAAAGACCTAGGATCAATTGGATTGAAGGAAGCCACCAATTGATTCAATGAATCTGGATTCAGATTCTGAGCTCTCATGCGAAGGTTTAACTGCATGTAGTCTTTATGAGTAATTTCCGTAGCTTCCTCAATCCAAACGTAGTTGATACCTTCGATAGACTTTATCTTTTCAATATCATCTAAAGAAGCGAATATTATATCGTTATGGTTACGAGTATTAGAGATAACCATTTCAGTCTTGTTGAGCTTATGAGGCAGATGATACCTATGAAGCATATCTAACAGTAACTGATAAGCTGACTTGCGTAATGAGGGCAGAGTCTTCCTGACCACTAGAATACGTATAGTATGTTCTTTATAAAACTTGTCGAACAAGAACCATTGACCTACTGTCCAGCTTTTACCACTACCTGCACCACCCACTAACAACAGTTTACGTTGTTTATGTCGCTGTAAGAAAGTATAGGTAGGTTTAATAACCTGTACTTGGCTTATATTAGGCTGAGACTGACGCAAAGGTTTCAACTTTGATTGGTTCCTTTCCCACATCAGCCACTGTGGCTGGTGCGACTACTACTGAAGAATCTGATTCAGGAGCTTCTACCATTACTATATTAATCTGTGTTCCACCAGCATCCGCTTGCAGATTGGTCTCTCGCGGCAGCAGAGGCATTATGATCTCTTTGAAAAATTGAGATGGGTCCAGGTTGAACCTATCTTGCAAACTCTCTCGCAACATCTGCATATTTTGGTCATCTATTATCATACTATCCAAGCAAGCTAAGGCTGCTTTGCGGCCTACAGCCGAAGTAGAACCTCTAGGCTGCATTGCGGTGGTCGTAACCTTAGTCGCTAAGGTCTGTTGCTCACCTTGCTCTTGGATGTTTACGTCGTTAGGCATTGATTGTAGTGAAATCTCCTACCCATCGAGGTTTCATATATAGTTCTATATTGGGTATGAGGGCTGGATGCGTAGGGCAAACTCCTGCTTCCCGTAATAAGGTAGTCCACTCATCTGTTGAAAGCACAGGACGCTTGATAGACGGGAGGACCTTACCTGTATAGCACCCAACCAACTTTATACCCACAGCCAGAGCAGTTCGTAAGATGGAAGGGAGTGACACCAAATTTGCTGCTCGGCCGAATGTCCATATGTCTGCGAATTCTGCATCCGTGAAAGCTGGGATGTAGCGGAAATATCTCTTAGTGCGTAGTCGAAGTTGTCCCATCTTAATCTTATGACCATCTGTCCTGGCTCCCAATAGTATGGCTGCAGTTATAGTTGCTCGTCGTTCCGCTGCTGGGAGTAGCTCTGTAACCCATCTGGGCAAGAGGACGTAACCATTTCGTCCTGTAGTGTCCTTTGATCCTTTGCCACCTCGTTTAAGCTTTTTGGAGGTGTGTGCATTGCTAGCATACGTCGCAAGGCGGTGGTACTCTTCTAGAGCAGATTGATTCGCAATAGGAGTAACTTTGTCTCGAAGCACTCTTGTTCGTGCTCTTGCCTTTCCCGTTGGATTGGGATTGGAGATCTGCGATATTGACCTTGGTATTTGTACCGGCATTGGCATTTATGGCTCGTTTGTGATATAAGGTTTGTATGGCATTACACGTCAATCTAATCTACTGTTGCTGGTTCTTAGGATAACCGCTCCATATACTAAAGTATCCTCTCTATCCGTAAAAAGTCAACAAAAAAATTCAATTTATTTATTTTTTTTAATGCAGACACATACTAGCTATAATTAGTATACAGTGTTTTGTAATGTAGTGCAGTGCTTTGTAATGTGCGTATTAGAAAGAAACTACGAATTATTTTGTTACTACCAGTTACTCAAATTTTAGTGTTTTTTTCGTTATTTTCGATTTTACATTATTTTTTTCTTGTTAATTTAGT
>Ga0207997_1001830_pt1 | contig 10885 bp, 8 predicted proteins | sample AntAceMetag02UKN_FD_184777 | JGI IMG/M metagenome (GOLD analysis project Ga0207997, IMG submission 184777) | Saline lake microbial communities from Ace Lake, Antarctica - Antarctic Ace Lake Metagenome 02UKN (SPAdes) (version 2) | ecosystem: Environmental > Aquatic > Non-marine Saline and Alkaline...
ACGGACGGGGTTGCTACCTCCAGGGGCATAGGTGATATCTGATAGAAGTCTTCAGGCTCTTCGGCACAGTTTCCATCAATAAAGCTAAGGCGATAGCTGATCTTAACGCCGTGAACGCTGCCGGGGCAGGCGTGGGAACCAAGCTGGGCAACGTCTTCAAGAAGCTTGGTAAGGTGGCTATTGCTGCCTTTGCGCTTATTGCCGCTGCCGGTGCCCTTATCTTCGTCAAGGCCATCAAGAAGGCCGCTGAATTTGAGCTTGGAATGGCTAAGGTCAAGGCCATCACCGGGGCGACAGCCGAAGAGTTTGCCGCGCTAACCGTAGAGGCTGAGCGCCTTGGTTTAGAAACAGCCCAGACAATGACCGATATTGCTGCTGGCATGGAAGCTCTTGGACGTGCTGGCTTTGACGCTGGCGAGATCATAGATGCGATGGGCGGCATTGTTGCTCTAGCTGAATCGCAGACGATGGAGCTTGCACGAGCTGCGGAGATCACCGCTAACATGATTCGTCAGATGGGCCTAGAGGCATCTGACGCGGATAGAGTTGTGAACTTGTTGGCCGCTGCTGCGTCTAGTTCCAATACAACCGTCGAAAGCCTCGGCGAGTCGATGAAGTTCTTTGGCCCGATTGCTCATGCTATGGGAATGAGCCTGGAAGAAGCTGTTGCAGCCGTCGCCAAGCTTGGAGATGCTGGACTCAAGGGCGGGATTGCAACACGCGCTCTTTCCTCAAGCCTACAGGGGCTGGCCAAACCGACAGACGAAGCGGCTGACATGATGGATGAACTTGGTATCTCTATGTTTGACGCTAATGGTGAGTTCGTTGGACTAGACGATGCGATGGCTCAACTCGAAGTAGCATTTGCTGACTTGACGCAAGAGCAACAGCTTGAAGCGATGGCCACGATTTTCGGTACTGGCGCAGTCAAGCAGTTCAGTAACTTGCTTGGGATTGGCTCTGAAGAGCTGGCCGCGTATACGGAAGAGATAACTGGCACGACTGTCGCCTTCGATCAGCAAGCAGCGATGCTCGATACGCTATCCGGTCAGTGGCAAATTCTCAAAGGATCGGTTGAGTTGCTGTTTGTCACAATTGGCACAGACATGATGCCGATACTGAAGGATTTCCTTCACGATCGCGTTATCCCGTTGGTCAATGGGATCACAAACTGGATCAAAGAGATGGGCGGGCTCAAGGGTGTCATTGGTCACATGATGGTTGCTATTGGGAAGTACATCCAAGCGGCGGCTAACTGGATTCAGTCAAACGAGTTTGTGAGGATAGCAGTAGAAGGCGTCTGGAACGTTCTAAAAGAGCTATGGTCATTCGTGAAGAACGTCTTCAAAGGTGACTGGGCGGCAGCGTGGCAAGACATTAAGGACGTTGCGGTGATTGCGCTGACGTTTATCAAGGACATTGTTGTCGCAACGTGGGATGCACTGCCGATACCAGATGAGATCAAGACGAAGATCGAGAATACGCTCACAGATATCAAGGACTTCGCAATTGATGTGTTTGTCTGGATCAAGGACAAAGCTATCGAGGCGTGGGCTGGCATCAAGGCATCGGTTGAAGAGAATGGAGACGGGATTATTACCGCGTGGGATGAATTAAAGACATCTGCTGTCAATCTGTGGAACGCCATAAATGGCGCGTTCACTAGCATCATGGGGGTCTTTGGCAAAACCGGAGAGGATGCGATCACGTTTGGCGATGTTGTCAAGGGCGCGTTTGACATCATTCTGATTACTGTAACGACTGTTCTTGGCGGAATATCTGATGCGTTTGACATCGTGGCGGCATTGTTGAGAGGCGATTGGTCACAGGCATGGACGAACTTCAAGGATTTCTTGCGCGGTATCTGGGATGGCATTGTTGCAATCTTAGACGTGTTCGGCCTTGTAGATGCACTAGAGGCGGGATGGACGGCAGCGAGAGAAGGAGTTATTGATTTCCTAAATGATGTCACCGAGTGGTTCTCCTATCTCGGAACGGCAGCTTATGAGTGGGGCAAGGACATGCTATTCGGTTTCCGTGACGGGATTCTGAGCGCATATAACGCGGTGAAGGACGCCGTGGTCGGTGCGGCGGAAGCAGTGGTTGGCTGGTTCAAAGGAGTTCTAGGTATCAAGTCCCCGTCTACTGTGATGAAGGGCATCGGCGAAGATACTGGGATGGGTTTTGTTGAAGGACTTCTAGCTAAGGGTGCAGAGATAGAAGCAGCAGGTCAAGCTCTGATTGATAGTGCTCTTCAGAAACCAGAAGAAGAGGGACCGGCTCGCGCAGAGACAGCCGGAACGGAAACAGGCGAAGCCTACGCCGATGGTGTTGTGGGCGGGATTGAAGCCCGCGAGACTGATCTTGACTATGCGGTTGCGAGCGTTGTTGAGAAGCTGGCAGACGGAGCCGCGACATTAGCAGAGGAGCTAGACGAACTAGAAGGGACTCTGAGCGATGCGACTGTTGGCTCGTATGCCTATGGAGAGGCGCTGAAAGATCTTACATCATTCCACGAGAATCTAGTCAGTGTCGCAGAATATCTTGAAGGGCAGAATATAGAGGTTGATGCTAGCCTTCAGGGATTGATTGACTCAACCAAGAAATACGCCTCTGCCCAGGCTTCCGCGACAGCCGCGAATAAGGATCAAGTGAGGTCGCTGCAATCTTTACAGAAAGAGTATGAGGAGCTGAAAAAGGCGAGGTCTGCTGCTGCTGATGGATCAATCGAGGAGGCGGAAGCTATTAGGGGGCTTCAATCTCAATACGACGGGTTGATGAATGACGTTGATAGACTGCAAGCGAGCAACGAGGAAGTGGAGCAAGGAATCTGGGATCAGATCGCCGCACTAGAGGCGCAAGGCATCACAACGCGGCAGACAGCCAAAGAAGCTGCTGCTGCTGGTAGGACGATGGAAGAGGTGACAGAAAATTATGACGCCTTAACCGAAGCTCGCGAAAAGACAATCGAAGGATCTGTCGAGGAAGCAGAGGTATTACGCGGGCTTCAATCAGAATACAACGGCTTGATGGGTGATGTTGATAGGCTTGAGGCCAGCAACGTTGAAGTGTCTCAGAGCATTAGAGATCAAATTGTCCTACTTGAACAACAAGGAGTAACAACCAGACTGACAGCCAAAGAAGCGGCGGCGCTATCAGAAGAGGAGAAGCGACTCGCTGAGGAGACAACAAAATTAAAAGAAGCGCAAGAAGAAGCCGACGAAGCTGCGCAGGACTTGGCAGACACATTAGCTCAGGAACTCAAGGAAGCCGCTCAAAAAGCCGCAGATGCAGTCTCTGGATTGGTAGATGCTGTTGCTGAAGGATTCGGCGACATGATACAAGGGGCATTCGACTATTACAGAGACAAGAAACAGGCTGCCGAAGATCACGCCCAAGAGATGCTCGACATCGAAGAGAACTACCTGGAAGACAAAGAGGATATGCAGGAAAACCATCAAGACGATATGGCTGATTCCGACCTCGACTACAAGCGCAAACGCGAGGACATCACTCTTGACTACACGAGAGACATAGCTGAGTTAGAGGCTGACGACTTCGATGGGCGCGAGCGGGTTGAGACGCGGTATCGAGAGCGGATGGAAGATGCTGCAACCGATTACGCACGCAAGCGTGAGGATATAGAATCTGACTACACTGAAGCGATCCAGGATCTCTCTGACGATGTTGCCCAAGCCAAAGAAGACGAAGCGCAGGCATACGAGGATTCAAAGGAATCAATCTGGGAGTCATTGTGGGGCCTTCTAAAGGTGACATTGGCCGCCGCTAAAGAACAGTTATACATCATGGCCGGTGTAGAAGCTGCTAAGGCTCTTGCTTACGGGGCAGCATTCCTATTAGGCGGACTGTGGGCTGGTCCTCTAGCTGCACAGCACGGGGCGGCGGCAGGGACAGCATTTGTCGAAGCTGGTTTATTAGACATTTCTGGCTTTGAAGAAGGCGCGGTCTTTGACGCGCCGACGATGCTCCCTGCACACATGGTAGCTGAGGGCGGTGTCTCTGAGGCGTATCTACCACTAAGCCCGCGCATCTTCGGCAACATCGGCCAAGGCATCGTGGATGCTCTGAGCGTGCCTACAGCGACACCGGCGCTTGCGGGTGCAGGAATAGGCGGGGACACGATTAACGTGGACATCAGCTTCGACAAGGTGTACGTGAGAGACGATCAAGACATCACACGGCTGGCCGAAGAGACACATTCACTATGGCGTTCACGTATGCGCGGCATTGGGAGGAACGTATGAGCGACATTGCAAGATTCTCTTTAGGAGGCGCGGCGAACACGGCGCTGGGTGTTGAGTTGATGCCTGAGTTCCAAGAGCCGGTGCTGCCTCAGACGCGGGATAGGTATGTAGACGTTCCTGGCCGACACGGACGCAAGCTATTCGGCTCGGATCTCGGGCCGCGTGAGATCGTGCTTGATCTCGTGATGATTGATTCGACAACGCCGGAAACGTTGCAAAGCCTTACACGGACGTTCTCTGAGGTGCTGTTGGATCAAGACGGGCACCCTGAAGACGTTGCACTCGTATTCACCAAAGAGCCGAACAAGACGTATACGGTGCGCTACTCGGGAAACATGCCGCTGCAACGGCTGATCGGTGGAAGCCTTGGCTACTTCTCATTGCCTCTCATCGCGGCGGATCCATTCGCCTACGGGGCAGAGGACACGGACACGGAAAACATAACAGCGGCCTATCAAACAATGGCGGTCGAAAACGCAGGGGACTACAGAACACCTCCTGTGATAACGGCCACGGTGAAAGCAGGCTCGGGCAGTGTGACAGGATTCACGCTGATCACGAGGCAAATCAAGTAGGGGTGATTTAGATGGCAAGCGGACTGACTACAGCAGAGCGGAATCGATTTCTAATAGAGAGGTTTAAGACCCTCACGATCTATGGGGCATATTGCACGGCGGATCCATCTGACGCGGCTAGTATGTCGGGGAAAGAGGCAACCGGGAGTGCTTATGCACGCACGGAGATAACGTGTGGCGACGATGCAGCGGCTGGCTCTATCTCCAATACAGCAGCGGTAGAATTCCCAGCAGCAAGTGGAGGCTCGCATGGGCTTATTACTCATCTGGCTATTTGCACAACTGATGTAGAGGATGCAGACACGGCTATCGCTAGCGGTATCTTAACTGCGTCCAAGCAGATTGACGACGGAGACCAATTGGTTTTCGCAATTGGTAACATCGACGTAGCAATTGCAGCTCAGGCGTAGCCATGACGGTGAAACAGGCAGAATGCCATATTGCCATTCTCCCTACGCTTGGAATTAGCCCCACACGAAAGCGAATGGCTGAGGTCAGCATGGACATCTTTGCGGGGATGTGTGCTGGCCCTCAGCCGATCAAGCTGGTGATCAAGGGCAAAAACTTCAGGCGCGTAATGGAGCTAATGACACTACACGAGAAGCCGGATGCAGATATTGCGCAGAGGGTTAGAGAGTCGGTGCTGTCATCTGAGGTAGAGGGTATGACCGATGAAGAGGCGGCAGCTTGGGCGCGGGCGAGTTTCGTGCAGGAATTGAAAGATATGTCCGAAGAGTAACGGGGGTATACGGTGGCTAAACCTTATGCGGTATTGAATGAAGTACAGTCTGACATTGCCACGGGGAATACCTGGACGCGAGGTACGGACGCATCCATTGTTCTGACTGACGCCTCTGACTTTGACGCTGGCGGCGGCTATATCCGAATCGGCACATCGTTGAGCTTTGCGCTGATGGAATACACAGGGATCACAACGAACACGCTAACAGGGCTGGCCGTGTGTACGCTTGGAGTGGTGGTATCTACTGGCGACGAAACGAAAGAGTGGCCTGCGGGTGATGCTGTGCAGCGAACGTTTATGGCTGAGGATGCTAATGAACTTGGTGATGTCTCTACTGACGCTATCTGGGATGCTGCTGGTGATCTTGTTCAAGGAACCGGCGCAAATACTGCGGCAAGATTAGCAAAGGGCGCGGCTCTTGCGCTGCCAAGGATGAACGCAGGTGGTACAGCCGTTGAATGGGGTGGATCAGGGCAGATAGCTTTCCCAGCAACTGCAAATCCATCTGCCGACGCGAATACACTTGATGACTACGAAGAGGGAACGTGGACGCCTGTTGTTCAAGGCGCGGATACTGCGGGAACTTACGAGATCACAGTTTACGATGCCACCTATACCAAAATCGGGAGTTCTGTGTTTATCACGTGCGATCTAATAAGAGAGGCTTCAATTACTGGCGGAGGTGTTGGCTACCTTCAGGTAACAGGATTGCCCTTTACTTGTGCTAACGCTAATAGTCTCGTTGGTATGGCTTTTACGGTTAATTCTGCTCTTATAAAAGATTACATCATGGTCGGAATTACTGGTGCAGCTACTTACGCACTCTTGGTATCTCTGGGAGTAGACGGCACATCAACTGTTATGGATGTCGATGATTTTGACTCAGGCGGGTACATTCGATTTAACGTGATGTATCGTATTTAAGGGGTGAAGGATGTTAAAAAAAGTACCAGTAATTGATCAGATAGAAGTTACGAGAGATGGACACGTTCAGGTAAGGATTGCGGATTTGTTTATCGAGGATGGCGTCGAGGTGGCAAAGAACTATCACCGCCATGTGTTGAGTCCTGGCGACAATACGGATAAAGAAGACGCCAAAGTAAGTGCCGTTGCCGCAGCTGTCTGGACCACGGACGTTGTGGACGCATATCAAGAAGCGCAAGAATTGACATGTCCACTTGGACTAGACTAAGGATGTGTAAATGTTCGGTCGCAATCGGTTTGGGACAACAAGATTCGGCTCTAGCGGCGCGGTGGTTCTCCTCGCCAGTGTTGCCATTGAAGCTACGCCATCGCTCACTATCGCTGGCAACCTCATCGCTGATTGTTCGGCAACAATAGCACCAATCGCATCTATGATCACGGACGGCGATCTTGTAGCATCAGGCGTTTCAGAGATAACATTAATCCCTAGCCTCACAATCGACGGAGATCTTCTTGCATCTGGAGCGGCATCAATCACGTCCATTCCAAGTCTGGTAATCGATGGGGATCTTGTGGCGTCTGGTGTGGCTGATATCACTGCCATTGCATCACTGTCAGCAGCAGGCTCTTCTATTATGTCAGCCATAGCATCGATTCAGATAGCGGCATCTATGACTGCTGTTCCCTTGCGTGTCAAGCAGGGCATTGCCGCGATGAACGCTTCGGCGTCATTGACAATAGACGGCGATCTTCTCGCTTCGGGTGTTGCGCAGATTGATATGATAGCGTCGCTAGATGTCTTAGGGCATCTGATTGCATCAGGCGTCGTTGAGATTACAAACATTGTTGCCGTGACTATTGTCGATGGTGACACACGTAAGAGCGGGAAGTGCGCTATTTCTATCGCCCCGTCAATCGCTGCTATCCCTTTACGGATTAGACAGGGCGTTGCGGCGATTGAATCCATCCCAAGCATGACGGTAAACGGTGATTTGATCGCATCAGGCGTCGCAGGGATTACGGCTATCGCGTCACTTGCAGCTACTGGCACTCCCATCTTGTCAGCTATAGCGTCAATCCAAGTAGCCGCTTCTATGACTGCTGTACCTCTGCGCATCAAGCAAGGTATCGCCGCGATGAACGCTTCGGCGTCGTTGACAATAGATGGAGACCTGTTAGCTAGTGGAGCCATCGCGATTGACATGATAGCGTCACTCGATGTGTTTGGGCATTTGATTGCATCTGGAATAGTAGAGATCACCAACATCGTTGCCGTTACGATTGTTGACGGCGATACGCGCAAGAGCGGTAAGTGCCATGTTACAGCAACACCGACAATAACGGCTGACCCTCTGCGCATCAGGCAAGGTGTAGCAGCGATATCATCTGTGCCGTCGCTTACTGCTGCAGGCAATCTCATCGCCGATTGTTCAGTTGCTATAGCGTCTATCGCATCTATGATCACGTCCGGCGCACTTATTTCTAATGGCGGGGCCAGCGTTTCGATCGTGCCCTCAATGGCTGTAGATGGCGATCTTCTTGCATCTGGCGCGGCTTCAATCTCATCAATTCCTAGTATGACAATAGACGGCGATCTCCTTGCATCAGGCGTGGCGGCTATGACGGCCATCGCATCACTAACCGCTACAGGTGAGTCCATCTTGTCGGCAATTGCAGGGATTCAGGTTGCGGCGTCTATGACAGCGGATCCTCTGCGCATCAGGCAAGGTGTAGCATCAATGGATTCATCTGCGTCAATGGTAATAGATGGTGATCTTCTCGCCTCGGGTGTTGCCCAGATTGACGTGATAGCGTCATTAGATGTCTTCGGACATCTGCTTGCGTCGGGTATCGTCGATATCACAAACATTGTATCTGTGACTATTGTTGATGGTGACACGCGCAAGAGCGGTAAATGTCACATGTCCATCACACCGTCAATCGCTGCTGTTCCTTTGCGCATCAGGCAGGGGGCGGCAACGATTGATTCTATAGCGTCTCTTGTGGCTGTTGGAAACTTGCTTGCAGATGGAGTGGTGTCTATCGATTCAGTTCCGTCGTTGTCCATTACACCTGATCGCAAAAGACCTGGAGCTGCAAGCATATCTATTATCCCGAATATGGACGTAGCGGGGAATAGCATCGCAAACGGTGCGGTATCCATTTCAACGTCAGCCGCCCTAACTCTAGCGGCCATTGTCTACAGCGTAGCCTCAGCTTCTATTTCAATCGTTTCTTCAATGACGGTAGACGGGGATAGAATCGCAGACGGCGTTGCATCAATATCAACGTCTGTAGCATTGACTATCGCGGCTATTGTCTACAGCATAGGAGCGGCCTCTATTTCAATCGTACCTTCACTGACGATTGATGGTGATCTCCTTGCATCGGCGGCGGCTGCCGTTGGAATAGTATCCTCTCTATCAGCTAGTGGGAGTAAATTGGCGACTGGCGAGGTTAGCATTGATGCAGTGCTGTCAGTGATAGCGAATGCCGTCAAGGTTCTCGATGGAGAGGTGTCGATATCGGCGGTGTCTTCTGTTGCTGCTGGGGCCATTGCTTACATCACGCAAGCTCTCGGATACACGGGGACACTTACAGCTGGCGACGTATTGGAAATTGACACTGACAATATGACCGTTACGTTAAATGGAGCGAATGCAACTCAGTATTTCACAGGCTTATTCCCTCTGCTGTATACGGGCACGAATGAGCTTAGATGGAAGGACGAAGACGGCAGCCGTGACCTTGACTTGGAAGTAGACCATTCACCGAGGTATCTATAATGCGCTGGAAAATTGAACCTACTGGTTGTTGCGAGCGAAAGGGGATGAGACAGATTCGCCTGTGCTTCTATTTGGAACCAGGCGATGCGCGGTATTCAGAGCATCATGTCAATATGCCAGTGATACCTAAGGGTGGATACAAGGGCATCAAGAACGAACACAGGCAGCCGGATTCAATCGACGATTACAAAGCATGGGTTGGCGGTCTTCCGAAAAAGTGGCAGACGAACCCATTTCACAACCATTTCATCCGCGTTCCGTTGGACGCTACAGACGCACAGATTGCAGCACAAGCAGAAACGTTACTACCTCAGTTCTACGCGCAATGGAAGCGCGGGAAGAAGCTGGGGGTGAGATAGATGGCATTGATTGATGTAGGCAGTGCGGCGATTGACCGCGCTGGTGCTGGTAATTATGCAAACTACACCTTTGTCAACCTTGGGAACCCTGCAAACGATACTGGAATAATCACATCAGTTGAGGTGTGGTTTAGCACATTCTACGTTGATGCAACGTCCTGCAAGGTAGGAACATTTTATGGATCAGGCACGGACTACACGCCACGTGACTCAGAATCCATTGGCGCAGTAACGAAAGGGTCGAAACAGACATTTTCTGGCCTGGACATCGATGTGCAGAGTGGTGATTTCATTGGGTTATATAACCTGGGCGGTAGCATAGAATTCGATTCAACTGGTGGTTCTGGACTTGGCGTAAAAAGCGGCGATCAGTTTGGTGCAGGCACACAGACGTATACAATGTATTCTACTCAAGTAATAAGCGTTTATGCCACGGGCGCAACTGTTGAAGCCCCCACCGTCACCACGCAAGCGGCCACCCTAATCGTCCCAGGCGGCGCGACACTAAACGGCAACATCACAGCCGACGGCGGCGCGTCGATCACTCAGCATGGATTCTGTTGGAAGGCGGGATCTGATCCCGTCAACATCGGCGGGGCAGACGGCTACTCTGAGCTAGGGGCGGGGGCCGAGGGCGCGTTCGATCAGGCGAAGACAGGGCTGACTGAAAATACAGCGTACTACTATCGCGCTTACGGAACGAACTCAAACAGCACGGCATACGGAGCTGCTCAAAGTTGGACCACAGGCGAGACACTATCTGGCGTTGTATCAATATCTGCTGTGCCTTCGACAACAATTGACGGCGATCTTCTAGCATCCGGCGTTGCGTCGATTTCGGCTGTGTCTTCTGTCTCTCCAAACGGGGATCTAGTTGCATCTGGCGTTGCGTCGATATCGGCTACACCAAGTATGACTATCACGCCTCTACGTATACGTCAGGGAGTCACGGTTCTATCCGTCGTTCCGAGTATGGCAATCGTCGGATTGCGCCAAAGGCTTGGCATTGCTTCTATCTCTGCTGTCCCAAGCGTGACGGCTAACGGTGATCTTGTAGCAAGCGGAGTAGCGGCTATCAGCGCAACGCCTTCGATGGTAATCAATGCGGATCTCATTGCCTCTGGCGTTGTTTCGATTGAGGCGATCGCTTCAGTTGTGGCAGCTGGTAATTTGACAGCCTCAGCAGCTGTGTTGATCAATGCGGTTGCTTCGGTAATTGCCAAGGAAGCGAACG
>Ga0207997_1001831_pt1 | contig 10875 bp, 11 predicted proteins | sample AntAceMetag02UKN_FD_184777 | JGI IMG/M metagenome (GOLD analysis project Ga0207997, IMG submission 184777) | Saline lake microbial communities from Ace Lake, Antarctica - Antarctic Ace Lake Metagenome 02UKN (SPAdes) (version 2) | ecosystem: Environmental > Aquatic > Non-marine Saline and...
TCCTATTGATATTTCTTCATCTGCAATATATTTAGCAACTCTTTCATCTACTCCTTCATAATGACCACAAATTAATATCAGTTGATCATATTTACTTAATCGTTGTGCTTCTTTTTGTGTGAAGGCCTTACCCTTAGCTGACATTAATATAATCCTTGTTTTTTTATTTTTCTTTAATGCTTTTTTAACTGCTTTAAAGATAATATCAACTTTTAGAATCATCCCCACTCCCCCACCATATGGTTTATCATCTACTGTCCTATGTTTATCCTTTGTAAAATCTCTTAAATCCCAAGTTTTAAATTTAACTATTTTTTTATTTTGAGCACGCTTTAAAATACTCTCATTAAAATAAGAATCCAAAGCATCTGGAAATATTGTTATAACATCAAAAAACCGCATTATCAGATAATAACACGGTTTTTCTTTTTTTTATATCTCTATGTCTTCTAGTTTGGTAGGTTCTACTACCTCCTTCTTTGGAGGAGCTTGTCCACCCTCTGGTTCCTCAATCTTTAGATTGACTCTTGCGTGATTCTTTAACCCTATAATTCTTAACAAAGTTCTGATAGCACTCACTGTAGAACCTTGACGACCAATGATTTGACCCATGTCGTCCTTGTTAAGATGTAAAGTCAAAAGTACACCCATTTCATCAAGTTTTCTCTCGATCTTAACGTCTTTGGGATTATCAACTAGAGTCTTAACAATCAACTCTAAAAAATCCTTATCTGGTGTCTGATCTGCCATTGTCTTTATTCTTAATTAATTATGACCTTTCTATCTATGTTTCTATTTTAGAATTTTTATATGATTTGTCAAATAAAAATCATCTTTTAAAAGATGAGCGGGGCAAAGAAAGATTTCTCCTTGCCCCAATTATTCATGTCCTAACATTCAGGACATTCGCTGACCTCGATGATTTGCTTCAAGAATACTGCTCCTTGATTAGGGCAGTCGTCATTATCGCGCACGTGAAATGTGAATCGATAAATTCCGTTTTCTTGAGGCTTCCAAAGAAATGTAGGATGATCTAGGCTAAAACCTAAGTTATCTCCTGAATCAATAAACTTGATTCGCTCCCATCCGTCATTTGTCAGCTTTTCGATGATAATGCCACAATTCACAATTCCGCTTACTTCGCTGACAATCTCAGCCGTTCTAATCGCAATCATGGATTGAATACGAATATTACTCCGCTGAGTATCTTGATCATCATCAGGATCAAAAGAAAAAAAGTGAAAGGTAACAGTATCATCGATCTCTGCTGTTAAGCGAGAACTGCTAACAAGACCACGACCATATCGACTGTTATCAAATACAACTGATAATTCAGGAGAAACCGAGCTAGCTGTACATGGATGATATTTCACCCTAACTATACATTCAACAGTATCTGACAATTCTCCATCATCTACTGTTAGCTTAACCCTGTATTCTCCTGGAACATCATAGACACATTTGAATGACTTTGGATTACCCAAACCAGACAATTTTGTGGATCCTGTTTCCCAACAGTAAGTTAAATCATCACCATCAGGATCTGTAGACGTTCCTTCAACACTGAAGGTATTTCCGGCATATGTCACAAATGTTCCGTTATGACTACCGATAATACCTGCCTCTGGACTACGATTAGGATTGAGTAGCATGCACCCAGTCACAAAAAGTAAGAGCACAACACAGAACAATATACGAACCATGGTTCTCTTCATATTGATGCGCCTCCTTGGTACATCTTCTTGGATTTTTAAAACGAGGTCAAAATTGACAATGAGCTTTCCTATATTTATATAATAACATAAATAATGATGATTTGTCAATTAAAAACCGTATTTAGACGGTTTTTAAAATATTTTTTACATAACTTACTTTGAATCCCCTTCTTTTTTTTCTTCTAAAGCTTCTTCCTTAGGAGCTTCTTCCTTAGGAGCTTCTTCCTTAGGAGCTTCTTCCTTAGGAGCTTCTTCCTTAGGAGCTTCTTCCTTAGGAGCTTCTTCCTTAGGAGCTTCTTCCTTAGGAGCTTCTTCCTTAGGAGCTTGTGTTGGTGTTTCCTCAGTTACTTCTTCTTTTGGTTTTATAGTATGAGATCTCCTTTTATCTCCAACTATGATCTTATCTGAGACTAACATATTATGTATTGTATCTGAGGTTTGAGCTCCTTTAGATATCCAATACAAAATTCTATCTTTCTTCAAATCTTTTTCTTTTGTAAGAGGATTATAAAAACCAACCTGTTCCACAAACTTTCCACTATGTGGTCCACGATTATTTTCAACCACGATTATCTTATAAAAAGGTTGATGTTTCTTCCCTTGTCTTAAAAGTCTAATTATTAACATTTTTAAATTCTTTTAATTCTAATGCCTTATCAGCTGCGTTTGTTTCAGCTTCTTGCTTTGATAAGCCCTCTCCTTCTGCAACTAGTCTTTCTTCTAGGTAGAGCCCGCAGACGAAATGCTTATCATGATCTGGTCCCCACTCTTTTATAATATTATAATGTGGAGTTATTTTATTCTTTTCTTGTGCTAATCCTTGAATTTTACTTTTTGAATCAATGAAACTTTCTGTTTCGATGATTTCTTTTAATCTTGGTATAATATTTACCTTAACAAACGATGTTACTTTATCATAGCCTTGATCTAAGTGCAACGCTCCTATAAAACTTTCTAAGGTATCTTCTAGTATATCTTGCCTCGCCTTACCAGTCTCTTTTGATTCTCCTTTTGATAATAATAAAAAATCATCAAAGCCCAACTCTTTAGCAATACTGGATAAAGTAACTCCATTTACTAAAGATGCTCTCCACATCGTTAATAGTCCTTCTTCTTTATCTGGATAAGTTGTAAATAGATACTCTGTAACTATTAGCTCTAATACTGCATCTCCTAAAAATTCTAATCTTTCATTATGTCCCCTAGCAAACTCGGGATTTTCATTAAGATAAGATCTGTGACAAAAAGCTTGAGCTAATAATTCTTTATCATTAAATTCAACACCAAACTTCTTTTCTATTTTTTTAAAATTATTCATCTAGCTCTTTAAATACTGTTCCCATAACTCCATTAATAAATCTTCCTGAAGCTTCTCCACCAAACATTTTAGCTAATTCTATAGCTTCGTTTATAGCTACTTTAGGAGGAACTTCTTCTTTATTCTCGTAGATTAGCTCATATAATCCTAGCCTCAGCACATTCCTATCCACCATATTAATCTGTGGTAACGGCCAATCTGGAGCTGCTTTAATAATTATTTGATCAAGTTTTTTTATGGTCTTTTCTACTCCTTTTGCTAAAGTTTTAGCGAACTCTTTATCTTCTAAATCTGGACCAAATTCTTCCACATTTCTATTTAAAATTTCATCTAAATCTTTTTCTTTATTAGAAAAATCCCATTCGTATAAGGACTGCATTGCAATACTGCGTGAAAGGTGACGACTGCCCATTTTATTTGCTTAATTCTTCCGCGCTTAATGGCTTATCTTTTTTTGCTTCCATTTCCTTTTCTTTTACTTTCCTTTCTTTCTTGTCAAGTTTCTTCATTGTATCGATAACCATTTTTCCTTTATAATAACCACAATTTTTACAAACTGTGTGGCTTACTATCGGAGTCTTACATTTTGGACATACGCCTAAAGAAGGAACCTTTATACTAATATTGGCCCTTCTCATATTTACCTTAGATTTTGTTTTTCTTTGTTTTGGAACTGCCATAATATATTTGAATATAACAAAAAACTACGAAAAAATCAATAGCTAACCTATTCTGGGTTAACTTCTATCCAATCTGGAAATGGTAATTTAACTCCTATATTATTATCTTTAGAACAAGTGTATCCATTATTATCTGTAGTTATTAGTGTCACCAGACTATCTCCCGTGCTCGTAAATTTAATATGCGGCTCAAAAGAAGAACTATTTGTTGCATCTTCAAAAGTGGCTCCTGCTGGTATCGTCCAATTAGACAAAGAACAATTTATAGGATTATTTGATATATCATAACAAATAGAATTATTTATCATAACAGCAGTCTCATCTACTGCTGGAGATTGTGGTGTCCATTCAAATCCACAGAATGGATGTGCATGACTAGCAGTTGTAATTATTAATGGAATTGGAGTTGCCCAATCAGACCAAGTTCCTTCTGTATCTTTTGCCTTTAGTCTTAAATAATATGTATTATTATATCCAATTTCTAGATTTAATAATGTAGGACTTGGAATAATAGTTAACCCCGTAGAACCTCTGGAATCTGGTGATATTGTTTGACTTCTATAGATAGAAGTTTCTCCAGAAAATCCTGAATTAGTAGAAATTTCTAATTCATATTCTTCTTGATTCTTTTCAGCTTCATACAACCAACTTAATGTAGCATATCCTCTTTTTTGTACACTAGTACAATAATCAATATTCCCTTCTAATCTAAATTCGCTAACAATAACAGGTGGTGCTATTGTAAAATCTGTTTGAGCATCTATTTTAACCCATCCTAAAACATCACTTCCCCAAGCATAACCCGTTATTGTAGAAGGAGTTACTGATGAATCTAACAATATTTCGTAATTAGTTCCTGAATCAGATGAATCTTTGCTTAATTTCAACCAACCATCCCAAGATGAATCTGTATTGACGGCTCTTGCCCATCCACAAATTTTACCAACTTCACCACACGTTGTTCCATCTAAATCAACTCTAGCTGAGAAATTAGGACTTCCTGGAAATCCTGAGCTAGGATTAAAATCAATCCAAGCAGATTCATCTATTGTAGTATTAGTATCGTTCATATCAAAATACGCATAACCTGTCATATTCCCATCTACGCCTATATCAACACCATAGTTAATTGGTCCATTTTCATTTTTACAGCTAAGACTAATCCATCCTAATCCTTCTTTTATTACAGCATCCCCTGTCCAAGCATAACCACTAAGGCTATGATCTTCACACGCAGCACAAACCGCTAAATTATCAGTACAAGTGCATGAACATCCTCCCGCGCCACATGACCATGTAGGTGTTTGTGTTGAGCTACAATTACATTTACCAGTATATCCACACGTTTCTCCATAATAATCAGAACAATCTACACAAGAATCACTAATACATTCACAACTTGATTCTATCTGAGGACATAAATAACTACAAACACCTGCTTGACATTCTTGACAATCTCCGCAATCAGTACCATTTGTTTTATTAACATTAGAACAAGTTGACCCTGGTAGTCCTGGATTATTACAAACATCGTCAGTACAAGAAACGCTATCATCACATTCTAAGTCTGAAAGACATCCAACTGGTAATTCTTTTGTGAATACAACGTCTACCATTCCATACATATTAATTGCATAACTAGTATGCGAAGAAGTAAATGTGCCTGAATATCTTTGATATACTGAAGTATTTATTCTTATATCTCCACATGTACTAGGAAGTCCTGCGTTTCTTCTATAAGCTCCTCCGCTACTTGCCAAATCTACTACTACATAATAAGTAGAACCACTAGTTACGTCTACTGGCGTAACGCTGGTACAAGCCCAATTATTAGAACTCGAAACATTTGTTGAAGCCAATGTAGAATAAGAAGAGCTAAATAATCTAACTCTTTTTGTACCACTAAAAAATCCACAAAGCTTTGTTATCCGTCCATCTGACAATGGTGTAAATTGATATCCCATTGTATAATCCCATCCTATCCCCGTACTGAGTGTCCCACTCTCACAAGTCTGCCAAACTTGTCCTGTCTCTGCGCGAGAATCTTTGGAAACAAAAATAAAACTAAATCCTATAATAATTAAAATTATTCCTATTCCTAATAAATTAATTTTTTTCTTTTTAGACATTTTTTTTAAATATTTTTATTCACAAACCAATTCAATGTCACCATCTGCTCTACAAAGCCAAGTATCACAACTGAAATCACAAGTCCATCCATTAGGATAAGCTGAAGTAGTATATTCTGTCTTATCACTAGCATTATCTGGTATGCATCTTCCACTTATTCTAGTATCTCCAGAATTACAATAATGAGTACCACTAACATATCTACCCAACACTGCATCTGCCCTTATATATTTAGTTGTTGTATATTGACAAGCAATATTATTCCAACCAGTAGATGAACAAGTGGCATCATCGCAAGCCTTATCAGAATCCTGACTACAAGCATAACTAGTTTGATTTATTGGCGCCCATCTCCATTCTGCTCGAGCTGTGAACTCATCAGATACACAATAATTGCTACAGTTATAATAACAAATATCACCTATTGCTTCATAAGTTGGCTCTTTGTCAGGATCAGTAGTTAAAGCACAATTATCTGATGCACCTGCTGCACAGTCGTCAGGAGAACAGAAACCACAAGCATAACAAGTACTTCCTGATGACCATGATGTATGAGCTGCTACTCCGTCACATTGACTAGATGCTCCACATTCAGCATCACATCTTCCAGCATCTGGACCAGTCAAAGCACAAGCTCCCCTACAAGTAACACCACACTCTGAAGAATTTGATATATCATTATAATTACAAGTAGTACCACTACAATAATAATCTCTATATGTTGTGCCTATACATCCATCAGACGAATCACAATTCGTTACATTAGACCAAGAAGACCAATCTAAACAAGTATCTGAATCATAATATCCACAGGTTCTTGATTGTATATAACTACCAGAACATTGCGTTCCTATACTTCCTGAAGAACATTCATTTGTACAAGCTGCAACACATCTTGAATCGTTAGCTAAATTAGTATATGTACAACTTCCTCCTGAACAATAATAATCTCTATATGTAGTGCCCGAGCACCCATCAGATGCATCACAATTTGTTTCGTTAGACCAAGAAGACCAATCTAAACAAGTGTCTGTATCATTATTTTCACAAGTTCTGGATTGGATCCAATTCCCTGAACACTGGGTTGCTGTTTGCCCCAAATAAGAACAATCATTTGTACATGCTGCGACACATCTTGAATCATTATATAAATCAGTATATGTACAACCTCCTCCTGAACAATAATAATCTCTATATGTAGTGCCCGAGCACCCATCAGATGCATCACAATTCGTTACATTAGACCAAGAAGACCAATCTAAACAAGTATCTGAGTCATAATATCCACAAGTTCTCTTTTGCGTATAATTACCAGAACATTGAGTTTCTGTCTGGCCAGAATAAGAACAATCGTTTGTGCAAGCTGAAGTACAGCTTGTTAAATATATATGATTCGGGGTCCAATTATGTAATGACGTCCATTCTGATAAAGTTTTCGTTGGTACAAAAACATCATTAGTTGTGCTGTTATTTTTTACATTTCTACAAATATTATGCTCCATTATTCGAGTTGTTTGTCCCTTATAAACTCTATAATAATCTGCTGAAACACTAAATGTTGCAATGGCTGATTTAGTACCAATCATTGATACTATGCAGCTAGAGCTAATTCCTGAACACGATCCTCCCCAACCTGCAAAATTAGAACCCGAGGCAGCACTCGCATACAATGTAACAGATGTTCCGCTGTTATAAGCTTGATAACAATCAGTTCCACAAGAAATACCAGACGGACTACTTGAAATTGTACCTGAACCTGTTCCAATCTTAGACACACTTAAACCATATGTAACAATATTAGTATTAAAAGTCGCCGTAACATTTTTGGCACTTGTCATTGCAACTGTACAACTAGAACTAGTTCCGGAACACGATCCAGACCAACCAGCAAAAGTAGATCCAGAATAAGCAGTTGCATACAAAGTAACAGATATTCCATCATCGTAAATTTGAGAACAATTAGTTCCGCAAGAAATACCAGAAGGAACAGCTGAAACATATCCTGTGCCTGTCCCATTTTTAATCAAAATTAGATTATAAGAATCAACAGGCACTTCATAGGTTATATCAATATATGGTCCACAATTAGATGCTCCAGAAGGATTAGAAACACATCTAGATAATGTGCTATTCGTTCCAGAATATCTAACAAAACCAGTTTGTTGTTCATTTTGATCGTTTCCCCACCATCTAATATAAAAATTCCCTGCTTTTGTAACTTCACTAGGAGTTATATTTATACATTTCCAACCGTAATCAGCTGTTATGGTTGCTGATCCAATATTCCAATAAGGAACTTCCGTTCCCCATGGTGATGTACTGCAAGTTACTTGTACTAACTTTTCAATATAATTCATAAATGGTGCTCCAAAATTAAAATTAGTATACGCACAAATTTTTGCCGAGATAATGGTAACTTCGCTAGGGATAGAGTTTAAATTAAAAGCCATCTCTCCAGTTCTATTATCCCTGCTGGAACCCCAATCAGTCATAGCATAAAAGTCTGTTGGATCACAATATTTAGTCGTAGAAGTCTCATAATAAACAGAAGATGCTGGAATCTTTTTTGTATATGCGCTACAAGAAGAACCACCAAAAAACATAATTCCTAAAATTATTAAAATTGTGCAAAAGAGAAATTTATTTTTTAACATCATTGACTATTTATTTTAATCTATTAATTTCACTTTTTAGCTCTTCTATCTGCCTTTGTTGTTCCTTAATTGCCTCAATTAAAGGAGCAACTAACTTAGCATATTCTATAGATTTAATTCCCTGATCACTCTCTGAAACAATCTCTGGGAATATCTTCTCTACATCTTGAGATATAAGACCCATTGATTTATTACCTGTATCCTTCCAATTAAAATTAACTCCTTCTAACTTTAATATCTTTTCTAAACTATTAGAGATTGGATATATATTTTCTTTCAGAGATCTATCAGAGTCATAGAAAAAAGAAGTTGCATAGATGCTGTTTAATCGCGACGAATCTGCAGGATTCACATAATAACTCGGGTTATCTCTATCATAGAAAGTATTAGCCCGAAAATCAGTAGCATATGTCTTCCCTCCACTAGGAATTAAATATATATCAACTGCTGAATTTATATTAAAATTACCTGCACTGTTTCTTATTTCCATAGCATTTGCGTCCACATCTATCCAATCATTTGAATCGTAATCTCTCACGATTAAACCATAACTTGCACTTGAGGATTTTATTTCCGCATAATCTCCAGTATTTGCAACCAATCTATCCACTCCTACTATATCACTACCATTCATATTGATATCAGAAGTTCCAGCTGAATTACCAAAACCAAGTGTTGTAGAAAGATTTTCTCCTCCTCCAGCGATAGCTGCTGTTGTTTGTTTCGTTCCATCAGAAAAAATTAATCCAGAACCTGCAGTTGATATTCTAACGTCTCCACTCTCTATGTCTAATTTCGAATCAGGAGTTGAATCTCCGATGCCTACATTCCCATTTAAAACTATTAAACCATTTGGCTGTCCAGCGGTAACAGCACCAGTGTGAATCAACAATCCACCAAGTTTTAATTGTGCTCCTGGGCCTGTATTTAAAGGAGCATATACATTTCCACTAGGAGCAGTTTCTGTTGGCACTGACCACGCCCATGCTAATGTTGTTACAAAAAGTCCTGCTAAAGTAGTTATTAAAATTTGTTTTTTCATAAAATTTTATTAATTTTGATCTGTTGTTAGTGTTTTTAATATTTTGCTTATCTCTTCTTCAGAAATAAATTCATTTTCATGGGTAGTTAAACTCTTTAATGTTTCTTGTTCTTCCTCAATTTTTAGAATAATTTTTGCTTCTTCTTTATTCGAAAGCAAAGAATAAATAAAAATTCCTAAAAGAATTAAAATAAGAGTTATGCCTATTAATGAATATAAAATCTTGTTGCTTAAATTCATAGATTATAATATTGTAACACAAATAATTCTAAGAATGAAAAGTAATGTTATCCACATTTTGCTTTAATCTGTAATATCGGATAAAATGTATTAATCTAGAATAATACATTATGGAACAAACTCTTCAACGTTGGTCGAAGAGAGACATGCTAAGAGAATTAGAAACTGCTGAGAGAGAAAGACGGTCAGCTAATTTAAGTAATAAGCTACTACCCGAGTTTTCTTTTACTGGCAGAAAGATAAATGCAGGTCTCAACTTCACAGGCTCCACCATACAAGGAGCGGTTTATTTAGAAAACTGCCAAATACAGGGAGATATTATTTTAGAAAAAGCTCTTCTCTATCGAACACTATATATTACTAATTGTCAGATCAAAGGAAACTTAATCGCTCGAAGAGCCAATGTTAGAGAAGTTATTAACATGATGTCTAGCTTATTTAAAAAAGATATTGATATGCAAAATATTAGCGTAAAAGGATACCTTGGCTTAAACAAGGTACATATTCTAGAAGATCTAAATCTTAGTGGTGCACGAATCCAAGACATTAATAATAGTACAGGAGTTATTAAAGGAGATCTCCATTTAAGAAATGCTACTATAGAAGGATCTGCTAATCTAGAACGAATGGATGTCGATGGATTAGGAAGTTTGGAGAATACAACAATACAACAAAATCTTAGCCTTAGGGAGGCTCACTTCAAAGAAGTGGTTATTCTAACTGGAACCAATATTGAAGGAGAGGTGGATGCTCAAGATTTACAATGCAAAAATCTAATAGCACACCTTTTATGAAATTTACCCATTTACATGTTCACACACAATATTCATTATTAGATGGTCTTCCAAAAATAGACCAGCTTATTGATCATGTGAAAAAAAACAATATGGACTCTGTGGCTATCACAGATCATGGTGTTTTGTATGGCGCAGTAGAATTTTACAAAAAAGCTAAAGCAGCTGGTATTAAACCCATTATTGGTTGTGAAGTATATGTTTCTCCTGATTCAATGCATGAAAAACGACCAAATATTGATAATAAAAGATATCATCTTATCCTTCTGGTCAAAAATGAAATTGGATATAAGAATTTAGTT
>Ga0207997_1001833_pt1 | contig 10871 bp, 6 predicted proteins | sample AntAceMetag02UKN_FD_184777 | JGI IMG/M metagenome (GOLD analysis project Ga0207997, IMG submission 184777) | Saline lake microbial communities from Ace Lake, Antarctica - Antarctic Ace Lake Metagenome 02UKN (SPAdes) (version 2) | ecosystem: Environmental > Aquatic > Non-marine Saline and Alkaline...
TATCATAGACTGGAATAGCTCTGGTTACATAAAGGATTGGACAGTTGCAGGAGATAGAATAGGTAACTCTAATGAAACTCTTTGGGCTATGTTTGCTAATATAACAAATATTATGAACAATGAAACTATCTATAATCTAATCAATTCTATCACAACAAATGGAACAACATATTATCTAATGAATAACGAAACAATATTTGATATAATCAATTCTATCACAACAAATGGTTCTGGTAGTTATTCTGTTCAAGAAGATATGGTCTTTGATATAACAAATAGTAAATATGATACAGTTGTATGGGATATAACTGATTCAGATGCTAATGATGTTGTAATAAGTGCTTCAACAACTACTGAATTTATATTTGGGAGGAATATAGAATGAAAAAACTAATGGTATTTTTAATGATATTAATAACATTACCTATGGCTTTTGCACTAGGAAATAATTTTAACTTTACAAGCAAAGAAGGAACCGTACAAATAAATGGAAGTGATGTATGTATCATAGAAACTGGTCAATGTATGTCCTCTTTAGCAGGTGGAATATCTTATACTGCTGGTTCTGGAATAGTAGTAAGTGGAGGAGTAATAACAGCAACTTCAATAAATGGAACTGGAACTGGTGGTGGTAATTCTAACGAAACACTCTGGGCTATGTTTGCTAATTTAACACAGATCATGGATAACGTAACTATCTATAATATGATTAATGGTGTTACTGAAAATGATACAGATACCTGGAACTCAAATATAAGTATCAATAATTATCTGAATACATATTATGCTAACCTTACACAAATAATGAATAACCATACTATCTATGATATGATTAATGCAGTAAGTGATAATGATACCGATACAAATAATTATATCAATAACGATACATTAAGCAACGCAATATCTAATACAACAATTATACATCTGGTGAATATATCTTGGGTAAGGAATCTAATAAGTGGATTAACAGGTTTAGTCTATGATGCTTCTACTGGACAACTAACTGCAACAGCAGTAAATGGAACATCAAATGCTATGAACAATCAAACAATAGCAAATGCTTTATTGAATACAACTATAGCAAGAACCAACACGATAATGGATAACATAACTATATTAAATTATGTTACCAGTAACTATATAACTTATTATAGTTCAAACGAATCTATAATAAATTTTGTAAATGATTCTGGTTACATCAAAGATTGGAATAGCTCTGGTTACATAAAAGATTGGGGGAGTTCTAGCGATACAAATGAAACAGATAGAGTTGAAATATTAGTAAGCTATGTTGGAAATCAAACGACAACTGAATGTCCAACTGACCAATATGCTTATAGTTTCTATGGAAATGGAACACCTAAATGTAGAGCAGATTCAGGAGCAGGAGCAAGTGGGGTTGATTCAATAACAACAACTGATCCATTCCTAACGATAAATCCAACAACAGGAAATGCAATCATAAGTTTCAATGAAGAAGATCTATATTCAACCTTTGCTAATCAATCGCAGATAATGAACAATCATACAATCTACAATATGATAAACTTAGTATCTGATAACGATACAAACACTTGGAGCTCAAATGAAAGCATAAGGAACTACTTAGAGAATGGAACAATAGTCAGAAATATAAACACTTCATGGATAACAGAGAATCAAAACAATTACATAAATGCTAATGAAAGTATAAACCATTATCTGAATACATACTTTGCTAACCTTACACAGATAATGAATAATGTAACTATACTAAACTATGTTACTGATAACTATATAACTTATTATAACAACAATCAAACAATAGCAAATGCTTTATTGAATACAACGATAGCAAGAAGTGTTGATTTATTGACTATAAATAATTCTAATAGAGCAACCTATATGAATATAACTGGAGGAGATTTTACAGGAGATGTAAATGTAAGTACAAACTTTTCAGTAATAAATAATGATGGAGCATATATGCAGAATAATGGAAGTGCTTGGGTAATCAGAGGAGTTGGTGGAGGTAAGCTTGTCATATGGTAAAGATGAAGTTAGGAACATATTTGATGATTTTTTTGCTTTTGGCTACTATGAGTTATGCTTCAATGATAGATATAAAACAAGAAGCAGGCTGGAAAATGACTAAAGCAGATGGATTTGAAGGAGATAATTTTAATGTTTATTTCTTTGATGAAAAGGATAAGAAAACAACTATCTGTTTAGTTGCTAAACCAAATGTTCTTCTTCAATCCACACCTAACTTAAAGATATATGATGAATATGGTTCTACTTTATTAGATGATAAAAATAAGGAAATCATATTAAAGTATGAATCTGCTAAATGTAATTACCAAGACGGATATGCAATAACATTAACTGATGATAAAGCAGTAAATATAAATGAATATATAAGATTTGGAGAAGCTTCTATTGTTATTGAATATCAAAATATATCTAAGGTAAGCTATATCGGAGATGAAATTAATCTAAATGCTACACTTTATATTGAAGTTGATAAAAGTTTTGATAATACAATCAATACAATATTTGTATTTGATAACCCTGATAAAAAGAAGTTTGGTGCTAATGTTACAGGGTTTGAAGGAACACAGAAGTTTAAATATATATTAGAAAGTTCTGGTAAAATAGAAAAGAAGTTTGAATCAATCTATTATATAGAAGGAACTAAGACAGAAAACAAGTTCGGAAGCAATAAAGATATTCACATAATAGATTTAAGAGATATATGTCAAGGAAAATATGATGAAGAAGGAAATGAAACATTCAATCCAGAATGTGAATTTGAATACATAAGCGATAAAGAATTATCAGTAATATTCTATGCAGAAGAAGAACTAGGAGTAATTGAAGTTGACCCAACAGTTGTAATTGATGGAGACACAACTTATGATTCAACTAATGTAAATGTAACACAATCAAATGGCTTTGCAATTTTAAAAATAGCTGATGGAGATATTTATGATAGCTTAATCACTTACTTTGCTTTTGATGATAATAGTTCTACTACAACAGCTTATGATTCTTCTGGATTAGAACACAATGGAACCTATTTTGGAACTGCTGGATATGACGCAACACATAGTCTTTATAGTGGTTGTATGGCTAATCTAGGATATCAAACAGATTATTTACTTGTTAATGATAGTGATGATTATAATTTTGGAAATAACTTTACAGTAAGTTTTTGGGCTAGACCTAATAGAACAGATAATTATGTTGATTTAATTGGTAAGATGGGGGGTACTGGAGATTACTCCTTTGCAGTTAGATATATCGGTTCAAGTGGTACTATAGAATATAAGATTTCAACTGATGGTTCAAATTGGGGAGGAAGTACAACATCAGCAGGAGTAATTCCAGCAGATATTTGGACACATATCGGAGCAACTTATGATGGTACTGCTTTAAGATTATATATTAATGGAACAGAAGATATAGTTGGGGGATTTCCTTATTCTGTAAGTGGAAGTATTCATGATAACGATATTGATTTACATATTGGAACTAGAGCATCTGGACAAACTGGATTTAGGGGTTGGATGGATGAAATAATGATATTCAATGATACTTTAAACTCTGCACAACTTACAGCAATCTATAACAATCAATCAGCTAGGTTTGAACCAACAGGAACCCAACTATTTGAAGATATTGATTTAGAATATACTGGATATGAAAACAAAGTAGATATAACATTGAATCAATACAATAATTTTTATGGTGGAGATATAACTGCACATATGAATGATGGAACACCTGTATATTTTAGTGATGATGGAACAGCTAAAGGATTAGATTTCCTTGGCAATAAAACAAATGCTAACATAACCTTAACCTATCTTTCAGATACTAATCAGTTTTTTACTCCAATGATATTAGGAGATATAACATTGAAGAGTTATATAAATTATAATTCAGTAGATTATAATCTTACACAAGAGAATACCTATATTCATCTAAACATAACAGATAATGCACCTTATGATAATTTGTTATTTTATGATTCATTTGATGTAAACAATAGTTTTGATGATTATTCTGATTATAATTTAGAAGGAACAAACGAAGATTATCTTTATAATGAATCAGGAATAATAGGCGGATGCTTAAAAGGAGATGGTTCTCATGTTTCTGATTATGGAGAATCAAAACAACTTGATTTTTATCTTACTACCCAAAATATTAGTATATGTTTTTGGGCTAAAGTAAATACTTTTGGCACAACTTATGAAAGATATTTTTCAAAAGAAGATGGAAATGATATGTGGGGAGTTCATAGAAATTCAAATAATGGTCCAATGTTCACTATGGAAACAGCAGGACAACAATCTTTCTATATAAAAGGAATAGGAAACGAGTTTAATACAACTTGGGAACATTTTTGTATTATTTGGAATGGAACGGGAGGATTAACCCCTGTTGCTGGAGATGTTGATATTTACAAAAATGGTATTTATGAATCTACTCCGATACCTATTTTTTCAGCATATACAAGAAAAGCCGTTGATAAATTTGTTATTGGTGGAGATACATCCGGAGGAAGTAATTCAAAGACAAGTTTGGATGAACTTATGATATTTAATACATCTTTAACTTCAACACAAATTTCAGATATTTATAACAATCAAAGTGTAAGATTTAAACCAACTGGTTCACAATTTTATGAAAATCAGAATTTATCAGATGGAACAAATACTGAAGATTACCTAAACATAAGTTTACCAGATTGTCGAACTTTATTAGATTCTAATCTATCTGTAAGTATAAACGATGGTGCGGATACATTATTGGATTCAAATTGTGAAGCAAATGATATAGCAATAACTAATCCACAGGATATAAACATCTCTTTGAAATATATTGCTGGAACAAGTGAGTTTTATACACCTTTAGCAATAGGAAATATAAGTTTAAGTGCTTGGTTGGAAGGAGGAGGAGAACCTATCTATACTGATGAACCAATAAATCTTTCAAATTATCAAACCAATGCTACTTTATTAACTCCAAATGGAACTGATATCATACAGCTTAATGTTACCTTAGAGGATGATTGGGGTGTATCACAATACTATCTAATGTGGAACGCTACAAGAACATGGACAAATATATCACAGCAATCATGTGGAAATACAACAGATTGCTTAATGATAGAAAACCATAGTATAACATGGCTTAACAATGAAACAGTTGGTTGGAGAGTTCATGGAGAAGATAATGGAACTAATATAACACAGGGAGTAATACAAACCTTTACTGCTTATAATCTGAGTGATAATATTCCACCTATTATAATATCTTTTCCATTCTTTGAAGGAATAGGGGATAATTCAACATTAGTAAATCCATTTCATCCTAATGGTACAGAAACAATACAATTTTATCTAAATGTGAGTAATGCAACACAAGTTACTTTAGCTTGGAATAATACTGATGATGATATATTCAGAAACATAAGTAACTTTTCTATAGATGCTAAGTCTATCAATGCTACATTTAATATAACATCTTTATTCAGAAATAATGAAACAATAGGTTATCAGTTCCATATAAATAATAGTGATGGTGGAAATTTCACAGGGGTTTATAATTATACTTCTTGGAACATAAGCGATAATATTCCAGTTGATAACCCACCAACATTTAGTTATAATTCAACTAATTCAACCTATGCAGATACTTATGTTGAACATGGATTAACTTTAAATGATGATGTTGATTTAAGTGGATATATATTTAGTTTCTGTAATGGGACTTGGAATGGAAGTGATTGTCAATCAACAACTGGAGATTATACAACGATAGTATTAAAAGATAATAAGACTGAAAATATGGATGATTCACATGGGCTAGATGGAGACCCTGATTCTGTAAGGGGATTTTCAGATAATATAGTAGTTAGTGTAGGTGAAATGATGATATTAAAATTTAACTTATCTAATGTTCCAGCAGGGCAAGAAATAGCAGATGCCAGTATATATTTAACTTTAGGTGCAAATTTACTTGATGCTGGAGAGGCATTGAATGTTAGTGCTTATCATGTCTTACCAGCTTATAATTGGAAAGAAGAAACATTCACTTGGAATCTTAGACCTACTGGAACTGAAAGTAATTCTATACCAGAAGATAGTATTATAATATCAGATTCAGAAACTGTAGATACTATATTTGGTTGGAATATAACTAATATGGTAAATTCAAATTATGCTACTGGAATAGATAATTTTTCGGTCAAATTTAATGTAACTATCTTTTCAGGTTCACCACATTTTATTGATAATTTAGTATTTGTTTCAAAAGAAGATAGTGTAGATTTTAAATTTGTGCCTTTTGTTAATATAACTTTTAGGAATATAACTGAAGGATGTAATTGGGTAAACGATACATGGGTACAAGCAACTGGTCTATTGAATTATTCTAATGTAACTAAATTAATAACTTCTAGTTCAGGTGTAAATGTTTCTTGGAAAGTTTATGCTAATGATTCACTTAATCAATGGAATGTATCAGAAACATTTGTTTATGAAACAACAACATTACCAGTAGGTGATACCTGCACATACTCTTCTGGTAATTGGAACATAGATTGCAGTGATAACTGTAACATAGCTAGTAATGTTGATCTATCAAATAACAACATAATATTCACTGGAGCAGGTTACTTTGATATTCATTCAATCATATCAAATGTAAACCAGCTAGAGATAAGTTCTAATTGTGTAGTAAGTATATACACTGATGGAGAAATGGGAATACAGAGTTGATAAAATGAAATACATAATAATAATATTGATGATGATAAGTATGATTCACCTAGTAAGTGGAGCTTGTTGTCCAGCAAATTCAAATTGTACAGTAACAGAAACTTGTCAAGATGGTGCTTGTGGTGATTGCTATATAACAATATATAATCCAGATGGGCAATTGAACCAGAGTGGAGATATGTCTATGGTAACTACATCTACATATACTTATAACATATCACCAATATTTTCAGAACTTTCTACTTATAATTACAGAATAAATTGCAGCACAGGAGATTCATGTGTAGTTGGTCCTTGTGCTATAGAAGTTAAACAAATGTGCGAGGATGTTAATATGGACCCAATAGGAATGATAATTTTTATACCAATAGCAATTGCTTTCTTTTATTTATTTGTCTCTTGGTTGTTAAGAGGACAGGCCCACTGGGCTATGAGTATTGCACTCTTATTCTTGGCATTCATTGAGTTCTTCAGGGCATATCATTATAGTGTTTTAGCTCTCATTAAATACTATAATATACCTGAACTCATGGATGCCATCGGCACTGGCACATATAGTTTTGGTATTATGTATGCTGTTGTTATAGTTTATTTCTTGATACATATGATTGCAATCTTTACGATAGGTTTATTTGATAAGAAGAAAAAGAAAGTAGGAGACTATGGTGAGTATGATGGCTGGTAGAGGTATCATAAAAAGGGTTCCTATAGAATTAGTTAAAGAAGCAGAACTAATAAGGTGTAACAATGGGGGGACACTTTCAGAAGCATTCAGAAAGATTGCTACTGAATTTTCTCCTACTGGAAGGGAGTTGAGGACTATGACTGCTAAAAAGTTTGTATTAAACGTAATAAAAAATATACCAAAAAGATGATAAACAATAAAAAAGGTTCGGTGTTAGATGTTTTGCTAATAGTAATATTTCTATTTGGATTTGGTGTAAGCTTTCTTATGATACATCATGCCATAAATATCACAGCGGATCAAATGTTAAACAATACACAAATTAATGATAGTACTGATTTTGTAAGAGTAATGAATGAAACAAAGGACAGAACCGATAGATTAGATTATATTGTATTTGCTGTATTCATGGCATTTATAATAGCATTGATTGTAGCTTCATTCCTAGTACCAGCACAACCAATATTTATGTTTATATTCCTAATAGTAGATATGATAATAGTTGCTATGTCTGCGGTATTAAGCTATGTATGGAATGATATATCAACAAGATCTACATTTATTAGTAGTATAACCAGCTTTCCAATAACAGATCATTTACTTAGCAACCTTCCAATATATATAACCATAGCTGCATTGCTTTCATTAGCCATAACCTATGCGAAACCATATCTATTCGAGGGATCACAATGAAGAAAGTAATATTAATGGTAGGAATGTTTTTGATTTTATGTAGTTCAATTTATGCGGCAACTAGCAGTAGTGATTTAACTCCCTATCTTAAATCACATTGGAAATTTGAGGATACAGCAACATCCGAGAATAGTTTATTTGATCTAACATTAACAGGAACTACATATAGTTCTTCAGGATATGATGGAAAATGTTTGAACACAAGTGCAGGAACTACTGATGGTGCAACTTATAGTTCATGGATACAATCAGCAGATGAAACACATTGTTTTAGATTTAAACCAAGTGCTATTCTTGGATCAGGAAACCCAATGATATGGATGATGTCAGATGGAACAACTTCTAACTATAATTGGTTGGCTGGTGATGATGCAAGAAAAATATATTTAAGAATAGATAGTGGTGCGACAGCTGATAATGTAAACATATTACCTTCTATAACAAATTGGAATTTCTTCTGTTTAGCTATAAATACAACTTCAAACGCTGAACGTTTATATTTTAATTATTCTACTGATGCTTATTATAATACATATTCAGAAACTATAACACATTTTGGAAATAAAATAAGCATAGGAAAAGAAGGGATATATGCTGCTGATTCTTATGGTGGTTGTTATGATGATTGGATGGTATTTAATAAATCATTAACAAATGAAGAGATGAGTTTTCTTGCAAGTAATGTGCTTACTATTGATAGTAGTAATAATTTTCAGATTACAGCCAAAGCAACATATTGGGGGGCAAACTTACAGACTTTTTACGCCAACGTCAATGGAACACCATATACTACAACAAATGGAACTATTGTTACAAACCTATTATTAAATAGTTCATTTCTACATAATGCAAGTATATGGGCTGTAAATTATTCAAATAGTAGTCAATTAAACATAAATGTTTCAACTGATCTTGAAGTACAGTTGGACTATGATAATTATTTTGTAAATATTTCAATATCTGATGAACTTGGATCAAGGGATAATTTCAACCTTACACTTAATGGAACCTTCTTTAGCACAGAGAATGGTTCTATTGTTACAGATACTACAAAGAATGCTTATTATAATATTAGTGTTCATAATATGACAACATATATTCCATTCTCAGAAATAGTTTTTATAGATTGGTGGGTGTTTCAATTGAACTACAGCATAAACACTACTGTCTATAATTTGAATGTTACTTCCTATTCAGACTTTGGTGGAACAATAATAAATGATTTTAATGTAAGTGCTATATTAGTATCAAATGGTACACAGACAAATGCAACAACAACCGTGGGTTCTGTTAAATTATCGTTAGTTCCAAACGAAGATTATAATATAATAATTAATTCTGATACTTATGCACAGAGTAATTATACAATAAATATGGACAATGTTAGTAAGCTTTTGAACGCAACATTAACCCTTGATGCTCTAACTGGTATTTTTAACTGTAATTCTACGCTGAATACAACCAGTATAAACTTTACTATCAGAGATGAAGACAATAACCACCAGTTGTTGTCTGTATCCGTCAATGGAATAGTAACTCTGACAGACATATTAGGTGTTCAGAAGAATATAACATTTAACCGTTCATCGACACAAAGTTTTAAACTTTGTATAAATCCAAATAATAAATTTTTTTATAGTGATATATTCCTAGAATATGAGCCAATAAGTACATTAGGTTATAAAGAAAGATATTATATAGAAAATATAACATTGACCAACACCACACAGTTTAAAACACTTTATAATTTTAACACGACAACAACTTCTACCGTATTACAAGGTACAGCGGCAGACTTTGATAGTGAAAAGGACTTCCCTAACTTAATTGCAAAACTATTAAGATTTTATCCTGCTGATAATGAATGGAAGCTTGTTCAAGTTGACAAAACAGATAATTTTGGAAACTTTTTCTTCTATATAAAAGAAAGAGATACAAGATACAATATAGTATTTGAAGAAAATAACCTGGAACTAAAAAGAACTGAATCACTTTCTTTTCAATGTGATGTAGTTACTGGCCTTTGTGAAATAAAGTTCTTAGTTCCTAGTACATCTTCAGTAGTTGGAACAAGCGATATAGCTTTTGATATCTCATTTGATGAAGATACAAATTTAATAACAGTATTCTGGAATGATCCAACATTAAAAACAAGTGAAGTAAGGGTTGAGATTACAAAGAATACACCTAGTGGTAGAAATACTTTATTCAATCAAACATCTACTAGCCAAACTGGAAGCTTCGTATATAATGCAACTGGACAGAAAGGTACTTTAGTTATAAAAGCATATAGTTCTTCTTCAGATGAACTGGCAAAAGCTATTAAATATATACAAATAGCAACAAGAAAGTTATGGGAAATATTAGATGATAATCAAGCAGGTGGTAAGTTTGCTGCTGGTTTCTGGGGAATAGGAATAATATTAACTTCTGTTGGAGCAACATTGTGGGCTCCCACCGCTGCATTGATAGGTTTATTCTTAGGTGCATTGATAATGTTCTTTATAACAGGTTTTAACTTTATTACAACAAGCTTTTTGGTAAGTTTAGCCATAGGAATAATAATAGTTATGATAAAGGTGAAAAAATGAATACCAAAGCAGAAGTAACACTAAAGAGTTTCATAATGGCTGCAATAGTTATGAGTGCTATGGTATTTGTAGGAACTTCAATGATTGCAGATGTTGTTTCTGAAAATCCAGATATGCAAATGGGAGATGATA
>Ga0207997_1001837_pt1 | contig 10859 bp, 12 predicted proteins | sample AntAceMetag02UKN_FD_184777 | JGI IMG/M metagenome (GOLD analysis project Ga0207997, IMG submission 184777) | Saline lake microbial communities from Ace Lake, Antarctica - Antarctic Ace Lake Metagenome 02UKN (SPAdes) (version 2) | ecosystem: Environmental > Aquatic > Non-marine Saline and...
ATAGCATCAATGAAATTCTTAACCGTGTCTAGTCTTATTATCTTTTTATCAGATAATATTTTAATTATTTCAAATGCCTGTTTGCCTTTATCTTTGGCTTTTTCTTTAATATATATCGGATATGATTCTCTAATAACTTGAGGATAATATTCTCTATACCAATAATTCCAACAAGTACCATTGTTATCTATTGAAGAATCAGTATAATCACCAATATAACCAGTTGTATAATTACTTGCGGAAATTGCTGAAGATCCTGTAATGGTTAATGTGTTATTATCTATACTATTATTAAGCATTGACATTACTTCTTTTTTTTTCATATTTTTACTTATCAATTCCCGAATAAGGGAGTTAGACTACCTTATCTAGTTAGTTAATAAGTTGATTATTATTTAATGAACTCTTGATGCCACTGTTGAGCTACTTTATCCCATGAGAATTTCTTTTTAGCCCAAGGAATCATTTTTTCTCTAATCTCTTCTTGTTTCCATTGATTCTTTAATAAATATACAACTGCTTCTACCCATTGTTTTTGTGCTCTCTTATTGGCATATAAATTAGTATAATCTAATTTAACTCCATGTTGAGTAGTTTCATTTAGAGCAGCAACTGTTGTTGTTACAGGAATACATCCTGCTGCTTGAGCTTTCATAGCTGTAATACAACTAATCTCTGTAAATTCTGTAGGATATGCCCAGATAGAAGATCTTAAGTATGCTTTAGCAATTTTTTCATGAGTAACTCTTCCATGATCTTTAACTCCTGGTTGTTTTTGAAGATCAAGAACATATTTTTTCCATTCTTGTTGAACAGGATCATCTTTATATACTGTGTCCCATGTTTGCCAGCCATAATATATATCAAGAGTAGCTTCTGGAACTTGTTTTTTAACTTGTGGAAATAGTTTTAATAAAGTATCTAATCCTCTGTCTTGAGCTGATGTATAAATTAATTTAAAAGGATCTCTTTTAATTTTAGTAAACATTTGCTCTGGTCCATAAACTCCACATCTTTCACAACTATAAATTAATATTGGACTATTTTTATCTATTGTTGTTTGCTGTTCTAGTTTTTTGTTTCCACAATTAGGACATTTAATATTATCAAATTGATCTACTACTATTCCATTGGCAGAAACCATAAATTTTTCATTAGGAACAGCTGGATATAATTTTCTATGCCATTGAGATAAGGCAAAAATCTTATCTATTTTATTTAATCTTTTATTAGTAAACTCTGTTTGGTTGATAGTATCGTGTAACCAAACATAATTTTTAGTAGAATTTACTGGAAAATTATATAATATAGGAGTTCTCCATGCTATAGTAATATCATTTTTATCTCTATAATTAAATTCCCAATGAGGCTTCCACATAACTTTTCCATATTTTTTAGCTTCATGTCCACAATTGTTATATACTGTTACATTCCAACCAAGATCTGCTAATCTAGGAGCTACATTAAGAACAGCTTCTTCAGATCCTCCAAATCCACTAGTTTTTGCTAATTCAGGATTCCAGGGTTCTGTCGTTTCAAAACAATAAATATTTAAATCTTTTCCAGATGATTCTGTTTTAACAAAATGAATATTTTTTAATAGTACTAATTTTGGATGAGCTTTTAATTTATCAGGAACACTATCTAGTAACTTCTTAATCTTATCTTTAGTTTTTGCTTTTTTAATCTTATCACATATTTTATCAACATCGTCTAATTCATCTCGTATTCTTTTAACTTCATTAGCATAAGATATAAGCTCTTCATGTTTAGGAAACATTTGTATTAAACCTTTTTGTTTTTTAGTTCCATTTAAAATCTCATAAGCTTTATGCGGCTCATTCAATTGATAATATATCTTTGCTAATAACATTAATGGGTTAAAATCGTAATCTCTTGGGTTCCATACTATTGTAGTATCTTCAGGAGGGGTCTTCGTTAATCCTGTTAATACCATTTCTTTAGCATGTTTAAATTTTTGTGTATTAAAGAAACTTTGACCTAAATTATAATACGCATCAGGATACCAAGGTCTTATTCTTAAAGCTTCTAAGGCAGCTTCAATAGCTTTTTCGTAGTCGTTTGTCTTTTGATATATATTAGCGACTCTAAGCCAAGCTAACTGTGTTTCTTCATCTGAAGCAGATCTTTGAATAAATTCAAAAAAGGATTCAATAGCTTCTTTAAAAAGTCCCATCATAAAACAAGCATTTGAATGATTTAACCAGTTTCTAGGTTCTATATTGTCTTCATCTAGTGCTTTTTTAGTTATTCTATAATTTCTTTCTATAGCTATGCCTACTCTATCGTGATTTGTTAAATGACAAATTTGTATATCTTTGTTAATAGGACTAAAGGTTTTACGTTTTTCTATTAAATCTTCATGTAGCTTTCCAATCCATTCAAAAGCATCATTGTTTCTAATAATTCTAATCTTATTATGTCTTACATTACATTCACCATATTTATCAAAATCATATAAATAAGGAAGTATAATACCATCTGCGTTATCATCTAACTTTTTAATTATACTTTCAATATGCTTAGATCCTTTAACAATATCATCTGCATCTAACCACATTATAAAATCAAAATCTTCAGGTACTTGAGAAAAGTTATAATTTCTAGCAGCAGCAAAATCATCTATCCATTTAAAATATGAAACCGTTGCTTTTGCTTGTTCAGCTACTAATCTAACTTTTTCTCCTGCTTTATCTCCCTTTTTACAAGTAATTGTAATGAATACTTCGTCAAATTTTTTATATAATGCTTCTGTTGTTAATAACCTATTTAAAACAAGAGATTCAGCATCAGAAGCTTTTACTATAACACATAACGCTATTTTCATATTGAACTCCTTTTTTAATTATTTTTATACTTCTCTCTTTTTATTATTCTCATAATAGGATCTAATTTATTTTCTTCTATTATAGTTTCTGGTCTAGAATGTTTTTCTATTTCTTTTGCTATTATATATCGATCTATTATGTTCTCCATTCTTTCAATTCTTTCTTTTAAATTTTGAGGATCAGGATATATTTTTTTTATAAAAAACTTTTTTATTTTTTTCATATTGAACTCCTTATTTAGTCTTAATTAATAATGTCCCAAAACTAGTTTCATGCTTTTCATGTGCTTCTATAACTTTTCTAGATACTTTTGAAATATACTTATCAAAATCATTACGTTGCTTTTTAGTCATTAATAATATTTCAGGTATATCTTCCTCGTTTTCTGAATTAGCAAACATATTATTCATTAGTTTTGTCAATAGTTTAGGAGTAATTTTCTTATATTTTGTTACATCTAATGATTTTTTCATATTGAACTCCTTTTTTAATTAATTTATCTATTACGACCCATTAATCTTCTTCCTTGATTTTTTCTAATAGGACCACTTCCTTGTCCTGTTCCAAGACCTCTTCCTTGTCCTTGGCTTCTAATTTTTTGTCCACTTAATCCTGCTTTATATCCTGCAGAAGTTCCTGCTTTTGGTGTTGTTTTTTTAGTCATATTTTTTCTTTCTTTTAATTTATATTTTTTCTGCAACGCAGAACTCTTTATATTTTTTAGCAAACCAAATTGATTCTTTTTCATTTTCTGGGAATGCAGGCTTAAGAAATCTATTTAAATAAAAATATAATTCTGAAGGAAGTTTAAATAATAATCTAAACTCCTTATCTGGCGTTGCTGCATAATCATTTATCTGTATTTTTCTTAATTTACGTATATATTTTAAATGTTCGATATATTCCGCATTATGCCATGCTCGATATGCTGTTATACTGTCTTCAATAAATTTCTTTCTTCCTTTAAGTGATATCTGTTTTTCTATTTCTTTTGCTTCTAACATCTTTCTTTCATATTTAGCTATGAGACTTTCAGCTACCATTTTTTTTGCATTCATCAAGTCCTTTCGTGCTCCTGGACTTTTTAATAATTTCTTTTCGAAATCTACAATATTTTGTTTTATTAACTTTGTCATATTTATATCTTATCAACATTCCTATCCTACTTGAATCCCTCGGAATGTTGTGGGTTCAAATAGGATGGTAAGTTATAAATAACTTATAAAACTATACTGGTCTAACCAATATTAAATCCGTCTTGGAAGACATGACCTAATTGATTCTTAACTTCTAGAGTTAATTTACCAACTACGGCTCGTTTGTCATAGTCACCACTTCTTGCTAAGCCAGTGTCAATGAAAGGATTTTGAAGATAGGCAATTTTTAATTTGCCTGGATTTAGCATCAAGGCTCTACCTGTTGTATCTCCGGATTGGTTTAGGTATCTGTGATTGTGTACAATCAAGTTACCGAACGAAGTAGAATAAGCTGATGTAGCATTTCTAACTTTTTCAACATCTGTTGCGTAAACAGTTGTTTGGTTTTTAGTTGTGAAGGTGTCCATGACATCTCTCAAATAAGAACCTAAGAATAAGTCAGTTGCTACGTCGCCTGAACTATCATCGTAGCTATCTTTCATCATTGCTGATAAAATTGTAGCTGAGAAAACTGTTCCAGAAGTTTGAGCTGAGTAAGTTTGTGACAAACTAATAGCTTCTAGAATACCACTCATTTTAGGAGTAGTACCAGAAGCACCAGAAGTAATAGTACTTCTTACTAAGTCAAATTCTGCAGCATTTCCCCAATCTATTAAACCTTTTGTAGTTTGTCTTGCTAATTCATTTTCACCTGTGTGCTTTTGAATTTGTTGCTGAGACTTTGTAACTGCAAAAGGGATAGCGATTATTTGCACTACGTTAGTAATTCTACTAGGAGTAGTTCTTACACCCATTGTATAATCTCCACTTTCACCAACAGCAGCAGAAGCGGCTGTTCGCAAGGTGTCGGTTAAAGTAACCTTAACCATGTCTGTAGCTCCACTTTTTCCTAAGTTATTTAGGAAATAGTTTTCTTTTGCTGTTAAGATTTCAACCAATGGAAGAACATCCTCTTTACGAGAAACATCTCCGTATGTATTTACTTGTTCGTTAGTTTCAAGGATAAACCATTTTAGTAATATATTCATTTTTCAATGCTCTCAACCCTTAAATTAAAGGTCCGTTTGGTCTTCTAAACTTATTCCTAGTTTTTCTTCAACCAATTTTTGTTTGATTTCGTCGGCATCTCTTGTTTTTCCACCAAATTCGGCTATCTTTAATTGCCTAACTAAATCATTAATTTTATCACCTTTATTAAGAGTTAATCGCGCTTTACTTTGAACTCCTAAGTCTTTTTCTTTTTCTTTAACGTCTTTTAGTGATTCACTATCATTGATAAGAGATTCAAGATCAGATCCTTCGAAGACTTCGCTTAATTCTTTTTCTTCCTTTTTAGCAACCGCCTTGATTATATCAAGATACGATTTTGCTTGAGGATTAGCATTTAAGAATTTAGCATCCGCAAGTTCTTCTTTGATCTTACTAACTTCATCATCAATAGATGAAGTTTGTTTCTTGATTTCTTCTGTTATATCAATTTTTTTAGTTCCTTTTTTCTCGTCTTTATCTGAAGAAAGTAATTTTTCAACCTCTTTAGCGTCTTTGATCATTAGATCATGAGCTTTAGCTTTTTCGCGTAATCCCTCAATTTCTTCAACGGGAACGCCCGTAAAAGAAGCTAAGTTCTTATAATGCTTTACGAAGTCCTCTTTGCTCTTAAAGGCTCTACCCGATAAGTCATTAAGGTCTTCGATGCTAAATTTAGAGGCTAAATCATCAACTTCTTTTTCTCCTTCTTCTTTTTCTTCTTCTATTGATTTTTCTTCTTTTGCTGGTTCTTCTTCTTCTTTTAACTTATCAATAGCTTGTTGAATTTCTTCTTCAACTTCTTGTTCTTCTTTTGTTACAGGAACTTTAGTATTCACTTTAGTCGTAACATCTTTCCCTTCTTCAGAACTAACGTCCTGTTCTGAAGGGTTGGTTAAAGGTTTGTTTTCTTTTTCCATATTTTTTTATGTTAAAACACTTAGTTAATCATCTTCACATTCGACTTTTAATTTTTATATGAAGGTTTGATATTTACATTATTTAAATCTTCTCACAATATCATTCGTTTTCTCAATATTCTCGTCTATAAAATCATTGTAATTGATAATACCTAATATATCATCTAACCATTGTTCAATGATTTCTATCGCTTTCTTTCTAGCTAACTGTTCTACTGCAATATTTCTATAATTAATTTTAGTATTGTCTATATCTCTAACCGTGTCTAGCTCTTTAATACGTAAAGCCAAAAGAATAAGCAGTTCTTTAAAATCTTCTGATTTTGCTAGTCTTTTGATTCTTTCTGATTCTTCTATTTTTTTTTGTTCTTCTGGTTCCATAATTATTTTTCTTTATTAATTAATTTAACTTTTTTTAATTACAATGATGGAACTAATGCTCCTCCTGTTCTTTCGGCAGTATTAGCTTGTGCAACTTGTTCTGTTTCTGAAATTGGTCCTTTTGGAAGAACTCCAGAAGCACCTTGTTTCGACATAGCTTCAGCAGCGGCTTTTTGTTCTAATTCAGCTTTTTGTTCAGGACTTCTTAAAAATCTTTCAGAACTTAATCCCATTAAATCAATAATTTCAGTTACAATCTTTTCACTATCAACATCTACACCTGCAATATTGCTATAACCAACCAATAAATCATTAAGTTGTTTTGCTAATACGACTTTATTAAATGATTCGGCTGTAACAAATACTTCTATATAATCTAATAAATTCTCAGGTTTAAATAATTTTTTTCTAACTTCCAACCATCTATCTCTACCTTGTTTTCTATATACATCAAATTGTTTTTGTTTAAGTTGTTCTATCTCTTGAGTAGTTGGATAATATCCTTTTGCTTTTTTAAATTTAATAACTTCATCGGCTACCATGCTATCTGTAACAGCATTATCAATAACCTTTAATTCTTTAGGATCTCCTGTAATTCTTAAGAGTTCTTTATCTTTTAAAGAATCAAATATAGTTGGTAGAATTAAGTTTTCCATAAATTGACTTATAGAAAATCCCAATTCTTCTTGTTGAAGAGAAAAACCACTCTTCATTCCTTTTTCTTGTAATACCGCTGTAGTAGCTGGCATTGATGCTGGTAAGCTTTCTCCTCTACCTATTTCCCAAGCTCCTGTCATTCTTTGAGCCCAAAGATAAGCCATATCTTCATCTTTATATGAAGAAGGTTTCATATCTGATGTTCTTAATTCTGCAATATCTTGATTAATACGAGAAACTTGAATACCATGAGTCCCGTGTAATTGATTTAATGATTGAGGAGTAATACCAGATCCTTTTCTAATTTGAAATAAACCTAATTGTTTTATTCTATTTGTATTTAATCTCATATTAAATATTTCATTAATATATGATTGTAAATCAAATAAATCTTCACCTATTCCTAATCCTAACCATCTTCCATCATACATTTTAGTTCTAAATTCTTGATATGGTCTTTTTCCTGATTTATTTTCAGCAATTAATTGAACAATTGGTCCTCCACTTATATTTGAAATAATAATTACACCTTCTATAAGTTCTTTATCTTTTTCTTTATTTGTAGTTAAAAAATATTTAGGCATTAATCCCCATCTTTCAGTAACCCCTACATAAGGAATAGAAGTTGAAAGAGATATGTTTGGAATTCTTTCAATAGAGGTTGTTCCAATCAAATCATCTAAACGACTCCAATCAGTATAAGATCTAGCTTCATCTATTGTTAAATAGTTATCTTCAATGTTACCTGAAGATTCACATAAATAATTAGCAGTTGGATCAGTATAAAAATTTAAATTTTCAAGTAATTTAATTCCTACCTTACCTTCAAATTTGGTTTTCTTAAGAACAGCAACTCCTTCAACTCCAGCTTTTCTTATTGTTCTATTTAAAATCTGACCAAATCTCATTTTATCTAAATATGATCCTAAAATATAGCGAGTTAATATTGCTAAATTATATCCTGCAGGATTCTTAGCTCTTACTTGAATATCTTTTGTATCAATATCAATATTCTTAACTGTAGTTTCAACCATATCTCGAGTTAAGGGAACAAATAACTTTTTACGATTAGTTACTGGATCAAATTCTTTATCAAAAATACTGAAATAGTTTTTTCTAGCTCTTTTTATTATATTACGACCTTGAAAACGAATTTTTTCAGTAAGATTCGTTTCCATCGGTTCCCATTCTGATCTCTCACCTCTAACAAGAGCTATAGCTTCTTCTTCTATTGTTGCTTTATTTATATTCATTTTATTCTTGCCCCTCTTATCTATTATTCATAAAACTTTTGAATTCTTGCAATATCTCTTAATACATTAGGATATTTTCTAATATCATAATCTCCTTTTTCAAATTCTCCTATTCCTGGAGTATATGATGCCATTACGTTTTCAAAAGTAACTGGAACTTTCTTTTTTGTTAATATATCTGGAATAACTTCATAAATATATTGAGTTCCATACATTCTATTAATTTCTGGATCTTTCCAATATTTATCATAACTATATATTTCTTGATCATTTTTTTTACGATAAGCACTAATATCTTTCCAAGTAGGTTCTTCTAATTGCATTAATCCTCTAGAGGTTCTTTTTCCTTTAGGTGTGTATTCTGCTGTTGCTACTCCTGAACTTTCTTTTTGAATCATTGCATCGATTAATCTTTCTTTTTCTTCTGGTCCCATTGGTAATCTAGATCCTATTTTAGGAGCCCATTGTGGAGGAAGATTTGGTTGAACTAATGCTTGTCCTTGCATTGCTGTCATAGGAGGAGCAATAGGTTCAGCTATGGGTTTTTGAACAGCTCCTAGAGTAGAGTTAAGAGGAGTAGGAGCAGGTTGAGTAGGAGTAGGTTGAGTTTTCTTCATTGCAGATACTACTGGAGCTATTTGATTTTGATTTTGTTTAATAAGGCTTTGGCTCGCACCACCAGGAGCCTCAAATGTTCTTGATGTTTTACTTATTAACCAATTCATTAATTTTTGTCTGAAATTTTCATCTTCCATATTTTTTACCAATCTGTACCTTCGCGATCGAAGATTAAAGGTTTAATTGTTCCGGGTCTTTCATTTGGTAGATCCCATATTGCTAATGCAAGGGAGGCTACACAATCATCATAAAAGCCCGCTGGAGCACTATAAGTTACATTCCCTTTATCTGTTTTTGTATATGCGAATGTTTCTAATTCGCTAATCAAAACAGGAATATTAGGAAAGGTTAACTTCTTTTGTTGTATAAAAATAACTAATTTGTCAATTAAATGTCTTTTTGATTTATTTGTGAACTTATAATCCTCTACCGATAGATTCATATCGACTAAATCTTCGAAAATAGGATCTCCAACTCCTGTTGAGTCAACAAATACTAAAGCGTCATTGTAATCTTGAGCGATTGCTCTAATTCGTTTCTTCTGTAATCCCCAAGGAATCGTTTTAAAGCGGTCCATTTTAACTAAATGATGATCTTCTCTATCTATTACACAAACAACGGTATAATCTTTAAGACGACCTAAGTCTACACCTATTACATATAAATGATTTATTTTAGGTTCTTCTTCTTTTCCACCAACACAACTTGAAATGTTACGGAAAAGAGTCGTTGTTCCATCTTCGAAACTAGCTTCATATTCTGTTAAGAAGATTCCACGCGGTAAAGATTCTCTAGCTTCTGCAATATCTTCTTCTAAATTAGGAATAGTTGGATTATCTATTGTTTTAAATTGAAATGAAATATAGTTTTTATCTTTTTCATCTCCTGTTTGTCCTCTATTCCATAATCTATGAAACCAATTCTTTCCAAGAGGTGTTGAAATGAATATAGCTCTTCCATTACGGTCTGTTAAACATGGTCGTAAAAATGATTGCCATATTCTCTCTTGAATTCGAGCTGCTTCATCCATTATTAAAAGATCTAAGCTGTCTCCTATTAAACTATCAGGGTTTTCTGCGGATTTACACATTACAAATGATTTTGTAGCTAAACAATGAATCACTTTTTCTGAATAATTAATTTTAAAATCTTCGGGATCAAAGAAGTTCACTACCCAAAATACTAAATAATCGAATACTTTCTTAGATAATTCATAGTTTGGTGCAACGATCCATACCTTCTTTTCTGCTCCCCATAGCTCTCTTAACGCGAGATAGGCACATAGGATTGTCTTTCCAAATCGTCTACCCGCACAAATTATCGTAAATCTTCTTTGTTTTTTAAGAACTTGTTCTTGTCCTGGATGTGGTTTAAATTTAATAAAATCCTTTAATTTTTCTACATTTAGGCTATATCTCATATAAAAAGGCTATTAATGCTAATATTGTTATAAATACTAAAGGCATGTTGTTATTTTATTATATATTCTAATTTTCTGACTAATTCCTCCTCAGCTCTATAGCAATCAGCAGAGGTAAACTCTTTGGATGTCCCATATTCTACTAATCTAGCTAATAATACATGAATAACTTCATGCTTCGCTAATCCTTTGATATAATCGGTTCTACTTACTCCTATATCAAAATCCTCAATATCTAAGTCCTGTGTTAATCCAATAATCCCTGTAAAAGAGGTGATATCTCGCGATAAATTCGCGTAATTCCCGTGTCCTGCTCTATGTTCGTAGACTATATCCCAATGACTAAGTTCGAACCTAATTAACCATAGTTTGCACTCTTTTTTAAATAATTCAAAGTCTTGCTTCGTTGTTTTCATATAAATAGGTCCCACGCTGGTTTTTTTGTTAAAAAATTTTTTTAGGTTGTTTTTAAATGTGTCCCATTAATAGGTCCCAAACTGGATTTTTGTAAAAATCTATAAGGGGATGATAATTATATATAGCGGGGCGTGAGGGGAGGGGTGGGGGCCTCATAGGTA
>Ga0207997_1001839_pt1 | contig 10858 bp, 12 predicted proteins | sample AntAceMetag02UKN_FD_184777 | JGI IMG/M metagenome (GOLD analysis project Ga0207997, IMG submission 184777) | Saline lake microbial communities from Ace Lake, Antarctica - Antarctic Ace Lake Metagenome 02UKN (SPAdes) (version 2) | ecosystem: Environmental > Aquatic > Non-marine Saline and...
GTTGGTCGGTGTCAGTGACCCGCCGCCAGCCGCGATGACGCCTGCCACGATGTTCTGTGTGTAGGTGTTGCGGTTGGTGGAATAGGCGGGCTGCGCGTTTCTGTAGTGCGAACCACGACCACAGATGAAGATGTTGGGGTTCCAGTTGCGAACGCAGGTGGCTGCGGTGTCGCCGTATATCAGGGTCTCCCCGTAGCGCTCCACAACCGTCTGACGTATCTCAAGCCCTTCCATCTCTTTGTTCCAGTCGCCCAGGTCCTCTACGTGCTGCTCATAGAGACCATACGGCTTCGCCTCAATGTTACGGCGCCCGTATCCGGGTGTGTCCACGACTTTGCGCAGGTTGTTGCAGTAAATCTTGAACGCTTTGGTGACAGGACGTTCCTCTGTCCCGATTGCAAAGTTGTTACCCAACACACCACCAGCACGAAGTTTGAGCTTCATCGTGATGACGGCTTCCAGGGAATCCGACAACACGTTCGCCCCAACCATCATTTTGATGGCATCCGGTAGCGACTGGCGCTCCGGGTTATAGATACCTGACAACTTCGACCAGATGTCGGTGACAAGAGCCTTCATCCGCAGGCGCTTGTCGTAGCCGACCACTCTGCTCTGAACTTCCAACGCAGTCGGCGGTGCTACACCAATCTGCGAACCGGTTGTGAGAGAGATATTCATCCTTCAACTTCTCCTTGTTTGGTTAAGTGCATTTTCTCCCTCATCATAATCGATGTTCTGCAACCCGGCGTACCGGGAAGCCAAGGCTATCCGCTGTAGGTGTAGCCGGGGAACTCGTGCGGCTGGTTACCCGTCATCTTCAGATAACGGTTAAGCTCATCAAGCAGCTTAGTGTCACCACCCTGCGCACGCATCAGTGCCTGTTCCTCGTCTATCTGGTTCATGGCGTTGATAGCCTGCTCAAAGGTGATGTCGCCCGAGAGCGCACCTTCACCACCAGCAGGTTCATCCCCACTCACCTCCACAGCGCCAGCATCCCTTCTGGTACTTGCGGCCAATGCTCCTGAGCCGCCAGAAGCATACGCATCGTTGACTTGCTGCGCCCACACACCATCAGAGACTTTCCGATATTCATATGCCGCTCTCAGTCCATCTGAACCGTCAGGGAAGCGGTCAACTGTCCCGTCCGCCCGCTTTGTCTGGACAAGGTTGCCCGTGGTTGGGTCTTTACGCCAACCATCGCGGTAGTCGAGCAGTTCACACATCTCCAGATACTTCTGAACGTCGATGGATGGGTCCACCGCAACGCCCGCCAAGCTACACTTGTCAATCAGCTCGGGGGCTTTGAGCTGTATCTGCTTCACAGCTTCGGCCATCGCGGCGCGGCCCTCGGTGGTGCGAATGTCTATCGGTCGCCCGTAGTGCATCTTGGTAACCGCAGTCGCCCACTCGATGTACTCGCCTTCGGACTCCTTAGCCGTCTTGGACATCTTGAACTCGGGGTAGATTCCCCCAAATGTGTCCAGTGCGGTAAGCTCCTGAGATGCGGCCTGTTCTGCTTTCTCTGCCTTGGAAGTCTGCTGAAACTTCTGCACAAACTGGCCGGTCTCATCGCGGAAGATACCGAACTCTCCCCGAATCGCCGTCAACTCGCCCTGCGCACCATTGTACGCATTGGACAACCGCCCCAGCTCACCAGTCATCATAAAGAGCAATTCGTTCTGCTCTGCAATAGACTCGTTGCTTAGAGGGTCATCGCTCTTCTTCAGGGCCTCCAGTTTTGCAGTGATGTCAGCAATCTTGCTCTCGGACGCACCTATCTGCGCCTCTGCGCCAGGGGCAACCTGTGCTGCTGGCGGGGCTCCGGGAGCAGCCTTCTTCGCTGCTTCCCAACCCGCTTCGGCTGTCTTTGCTCGCTCCAACGCGGCATTTAAATCCACACTCGAACCGGGGTTCTCGCGGATGTGGGTCTGCTGACGGAGAACAAGCTCCGACTGATTCCCCCACGCCTTGAAGAACTCGCCTATGTTCTTGTATGTTTCGCCGTTTGGACCTTTCGGCAGTTCGCTCGCCTTCACCGTAAACGCTGCATCTTCGCCAGCAGGAGCCGGGGGTGTGTCGCCGGTCGGCTGTGGGGCAGGTGCAGGTGCGGGTGCAGGCGTAGCTTCAGGAGCGGGAGCCGGTGCTGGGGCTGGCTCACCGGGCTCTGGGGTAGGGGCAGGTTCGCCTTCTACCTTGGGCGCGATGGGTGCCTCTGTGATGGCTTTAAGTTGGTCCTCGTTCTCGGGGACCTCTTCAAGCGCATCCAGCGCTACGAGTCTCGCTTCCTCATTCTCAAACGACAGATCCGTGTCTGTCTGCTGTACCGGCTGATTCATACCGGTCCTTTCTGTTGGCCTTTGCGGGGGTATGGCCGCTCACTGTCTCCGGTCTAGCCGGGGGTATGTGACAGTGTTAAGCACCGCTTCCGGTCGGTGATATAATGACACTACCGGGGCCAGGACTATCCTGACTCCGGCAGCGCATTCCCTTCTGCAAGGTCTACGTTACGTGACGGTGGCGGGGGAAGCGCCCCTGGCTGACCCGTGTTCGGTCTCTGGGGTAACTCCCGTGCTCCGCCCGCTCCACCAGGTGGCGTCTGTGTCATCTGGTTGGGAGCCATAATCTGTTCCTCTATTCCGCCACCAGCACCTCCAGGCGCTCCACCTGGAGCGGCGCCAGTCTGTTCCATCTGAGCCATGAGCTGCTTCGCCATCTCCTCCATGCGCAGGATGCTCACGGTGTTCTCACCCATCTTCGCCTTCATTGAAGAGAGGTCAGTCATTATCGACATCTGCACGCGCATAGCATCAAGCGCACTCGCGGCCTCAACTGCACCCTTGGTTTTGTCAGAGAAGTCCATGCTCTGAACCATCTCAGTGAACAGAACCTGTATTTGGGCCATGTTCTGCTCAGGGTTCTTCATGAGCTGTTCAAGCAGACTGTTGATTACGTTGCGGCGATAAATCTGCTGAGTACCACTGCGCTGGGTCTCGGTGACTATCACGCGACACCGCGGCACATACTCCACTGCGTTCTTGATACCGTACTGTATCTGGCCCTCACCATCAACGCCCATGGGCACACGCTCATTGAGAGTGATGCTTCCCTTGCCATCCTTCTTGGTGATTTCTCGCGGCTGACCCTGGTAGGTAATCTGCCACTGGTAGAAGTAGGCTTCACCCAGGTTGTTGATGAGCTGCTTCACGCCCTTGTCCATGAGCATGTTACCAATACGATTCACCTGGTACTCGCGCTCGAACAGGATGCCGCTCTTGCTCGTGTCACTCACCGCGCTCATACTGTCACTCACGCGGGACACAAGCGGAAGTATCTGGTCGAAGAGCATACCTATCTGACGGTTCACATCACCAAGGTTGGTGTTGGGGTGGATGGGTTCGCTGACTTTCTGCACATCATCCAGTCTCGCAAAGATGGCCTGCCCATACTTGTTCTTTTTCTTTGTGAAGTCCTGGCGCTCATCCGGGTCGGTGAAGAGTTCTTCGTTATAGAGCGTTGCGCCACCCGTTGAAGTGGCGATAGCTTCGTTCTCCATGGTCAGGCGCTCATCGAGAGTGCGCTGAGCATCAAGCATCTCGCTCACGATACCCTTGTTGCGCCCGTTGTAGCGGCTGACAGTGAAGTGGCGGAACGGCAGGCTCTTGGTCTGTATCTTGCTCTTGCCGTCTTCGAGCAGAAGGTTCGACTGAAGGTCCGGGCAGATAGTGGTCACGTGGTGGATGCTGTCTTCATAGTCATCCGGGTAGGCGGTAGCCATATCAATGTTGTTTGCACGCCCGAACGCATCACATGCATCGCGGTCCTGACACTCTATGGGAAATGGAATCCAGATGTTGCCATCCATCTGCTTGCCGATGAGGCGCTTGCGCTGCAGCATCTCAAGCCAGTGGTACTCGATAACCATGTACTCAGCACCAACCTTACCCGCAAACTGTTGGCGCAGGGTGGCGGCGTTGGTAGGGGTTGAGTCGCGGCCCATCTTCTTCTGGTCCTGAATCGCCCGCCCAATCTCATCAGACTTCTTCTTGTACTTGTGTGCCATCCCCTCAGCGGTGAAGTACCCTATGCGACTCGCGGATTTCATATCAAGGTCATCGTTGGTTTTCCACAAAGAGCTGGGCACGAGGAAGCCAGGAAGAATGCGCTCGATACCAAGGTTGCCGCGGGGGGAGTACTTCTTGGTCTCAACCATCCCGAGCCACCCAATGTGAACGAGGCCATCACGGATGACCTCTATCATGGTCTGGTCCCAGTTGCACAGTTCCTTGTCGCTGTAGTAGCTGTGACGCACGCCCTCGCTCGTGCCGGTACGCGCACCCTCCACAGGAGTCCAGTCGCTGTCAGGCATATCGGCAACTATTGAGCCAGCAAGCGTGTCGGTCTTCGGGGCGGTGATGTTGAAGGAGTAGGCATGGCGCCCCTGGGCGCGTAGCTCAGCGAGCTTAGTAGCTTCCCAGCCACTGCCGTTGATGGTAAAGTAGGCACCCCACGCATCATACATGGCCTTGAAGTCATCCTGCAGGGCCTGTACGTCATCCTCAAACTCGCGCTGTATCTGATGCACACGCTCAGTATCATCTGAGCGCATGGTGCGATAGTCAGCTCTCATGACATTGGGCATCTATTCCTCCACCACGACGGATGCGCCCTTCATATTGAAGCTGCATCCCTTGGGCATGATACGCTGAGTGAGCGCTGCGTTTCCAAAATCCAACTTCACCCCCGGCTGTTTTATCTTGATGCGGTTCCAGCTACGGCACCCACCATCGTTGCACTTCACGTAGATACAGTCACCCTCCAACACCACCAGCACGCCACCCTGTCCAGTACGCTTGACACCATCCTTCACGAACTCTCGTGTGTGGGTTCGCCGGTTGCGGCATCTGACTACGAGTTGGTCGGCCATAGAACGTAAAAAGGGGCAGGCCCGCCGAAGCAGGTCTACCCCATGTCCCCATCATGTAAGCGCACGACAGGATTAGAATACATTGATATTCCGGGTTGAAGGTTCCCTTCAGCCCATCGTGCGCTTATCCCAAGTATAATGCAGTGCGACAGTGAATGCAATAGTGGCGTGCATTATGGGAATGTTGCTTAGGTAACTCCCCTAGTCGGCGCCCCTCGCCTTGAGCATGGCGGCAGCTAGTTCATAGCACCGCTTGCCAATCGCTTCTCTGCACTCAGGGTCATCAAATTGGCTGTATTGGGGAATAACTGCAATCATCGCCTTTCCCGCAAAGTAGTCACGCAGGGTCATACCACACTCGTTCACCCAGTCATCATCTGCGATAAATTGACATGTACGCGGAAACGCTGCACCTCCATCGTTGTTCATACTATCCTCCAGGTTCGCTTGTCTTCCCACTTGCCCACTATCATCACCACCTTCTTCACGCTGGAGCCCTTTGCAGGACGCAGCCAGCCAGGATACCACCAGTCACAGCATGCGCCCGCCCGCTTCGGAATGAAGATGTCCACCCCGTGGAAGTTGTAGGGTACCATCTCCGCAACCAGCTCCTTGGGCATACCCTTGGCTATCGCGGCGTCCTTATCGGTGTAGGGAAACACCTTGCCATCAAACTTCTTTGGGCGGGTCCACTTCCCGCCCTTACTGTGCCAGGCGTAGCCGTTGTGGTTGAACCAGAACCAGTTGCAGCTCTTCACCCCGTCCTCATGCTCGATGCCCATTGGCCCAATGGATGTCCACACCGGACACTTCGGGTCCTTGCGCCACGCCGGGGCCTTCTCGCGCTTCTCCACCATCTTCCTGAAGTGGTCCTTGTGTTTCTTGTCAGGTTCGAAAAATCCTGTCTGATGCAGGTACTCCAGGTATTTGCGCTCTGGCTTGCCGTCCTTGCTCATGTTGATACACATGTCTATATCGTTGTCGTTGAGAATGAAGTCACCCTCGCGCACGATACCCAGCAACCCCCCAAACCCAAGCCATACACGCTCAGGAGATATCCCTGCAGCAGCAGCGCACCGATACATCCCTGCAATGGTACGGTAGGCGTTCTTGCGCCGTGAGGCGGTGAAGAAGGCATTGGTCTCATCCCGGTCGGGAAACTTCTGATTCACAAACCATAGCGGCTCAATGTCATCAAGCACCGCACCAGCAGAGAACGGCGTACACATGGTATAGGGAAGCACCTGGTTGATGTTGTAGCGAAAGAGCCCGTGCTTGGTGAGGGAGCCGTGTTTTAACCCCCTGGTGTCTTTGGCAGACCCAACGAACCAGTTGCGCGGCACACACTTCCCGCGGCTGATGGCCTTGTTTCCCTTGGTGTACCACAGGCGTATCGAGATAACTGCAATGTCGGTCTCTATGGTCACCTTGTCATCACCCACGTGCACCATGCTCCCGAAGTTGTACGCTCGGTCCTTCAGGGCCTTGGGTTCAACATCGAGCATACCTATGTAGATTTTCTTGCGGCGCCAGAACGCACGCCCGGCGGCAAAGTCCTGCAGGGTCTGGCGGTCGAGCCACCATATGCCACTGCGGTCGAAGAACGTCACCATGTAGGCGAGTAGTCTCAGTTGGTCATCGTTGGGCATAGCTTCTCCATTTGCTGGCGCACACGGCTCGCGCAGTAATCCATCGAACAACAATCATCATACAGTTCCCGTGGGGTGGTCATTGCCCCGCCCCACTCCAACTGCACCCTATTCCAGAAAGCACTGTCGACAACGCCAAGCGCCGCGTGTAGCTCCACAGGAAGGTTCACGCGAGAGGACGCAACCACGGGAACACCGCACGCCAGGGCCTCAGCGATTATACGTGGGTTGCTGTCGGCACCGGTGTACGGAGCAATGACCACCCGGCACTGGTTGAGGTAGTGGGGCATCTTCGCACGCGACACCTGTTTCACCTTCACGTTGGCGGGAACCTTGAAGTGCTTTGGGGCATGACCCAACTGCAGCATCGACAGCTCAGGAGGCAGGTGTTTGTACACCCACTGAACCCTCTTGCGCTTGTTCTCCGGTATCGTTGCCACGAACCCCACATCATACTTCTTCGGGATGTCCAGAGGAACAAACTGGGGTGGCGCTGGCTTATTGATGACGTAGACATTTCCATACCCCTGGTCGCGCAAGCTCTTCCACTGCCCCGCAGAGTCCACCAATATTTGAGCGTACCTGTCGCGCTTCCCCTTTGGTCGGTAGCGCTTGCCCGCACCGTAGTACACCCAGGCGGCTTTCGGGAATCGGTTGAGGTAGTCATCAAAGTAGTCAAACCCCCCACGCGCAAAGATGATGTCGGCGCCAGCTCCCCACGGGCAGTGCTTCAGAGATGGGTGCCACACCACCTCGATGTTGTCGGCATACTTCACTCGCCTGTTGCTACCCTCATACAGAATGGTCAGCTCGTCATTGGGACCAACCACGTTGCACATCAGGTGCGTCCACATGTCATCATCTGCAGCCAACGAGTTGAAGGCTATCTCTTTGGGCCTGTCCGCACGCCCGCGCAGGAAAGTGATTTTCATTTTGGGTCGTACTCCACGTGCCAGTGAGTAATCTCTGGAACCACATCAAACACCTTACTGCAGCCGTTGTTCGGGCATCCCTCGTTCAGACATTCTCGCAGTCCATCTCCAATGGCCTCTCGGTTTGCGATAGCGTTCTGTCCCTGAAACCCGTAGTCAACCGCGTTGCCCTGTGGGTGTTTGCTGTTCGGTCCGTGTGTCCCACCACGCACGCATGTCACGCGGGTATCGGTGTTTCTTAGCGCAAAGTACCTGACTATCAGCCTGTGCCCCTCTGCCATCTCTGGGGTCATCTCCATGAGCACCTGTGCACAGCAGCTCTCCTTGAACCACGTTCTAGGCATTGTTGGCCTCTATCTTTCCCTTAGCGGTAGTAGGGTGATTGTCACGCATCTCTTGTGTGTACATCGAGTAGTGCAGTATCTGAGCGTGCCCCTTGAGCATGTCATGCTTATCGAAGTTGGCGAGTCGTGCCCGGCGCTTGTAGGGCAGGTAGGTGAGGTGCTTCTGCCATCGGTACGCCTTCACGTGTGGTTTGCTGGGGTAGGGCTTCGGTCCCGTATCAAACCCATCCCGCGTAGGCATAGGGGCCTTGTACCCGAAAGCCATCTGTCCACGCTTGAGCTTGGAGAGAGCGGCGATGTCCTCGTCTATCTCAGCGGTGAACATCTCATCTTCGTCAGGACACAGCACCACCGTGGGCTTCACGGTATCGAGCATGCGCAGCATCTCCTCGCGCCACCCGGTTGCATCCCATGGCGTGTTGCTCAGGAGTAGTCCACCCAGCTTGTTCCCACACAGCATGATAACGCTCTGTACCTTGCTCATTGCGGTGATGCCCATTCCCACATCGAGTCCGTGGATGTCGTATCTCAGATACACCTTGTCAACATGGGGCAGCAGCGCCTGCAGGCAGAGCATGCGGCAGGGGTGGTTGTAGAGTGCCATCTGTCCGACTACCATTATGCTTTCCTCCAGAGTTGCCAGATGTGTTTCTTGTCAGGGTGCTGGCGAGCTACCAGTGCCAGGCCGTGCTGGCGCAGCAGTTGTGCTATCTCGATACGCTTGCACCGCAGCTTCGTGAATGGCGGGGTGTGGTTGTGAAGACATACCCAGAGCATGCCGGTTTTCTTCAACCATTCTGTGGGTGCATCCTTGTGCAGTATATCGTACTCAGCACCCTCACAGTTCATCTTAACCAGGTCGATGTGCTCGATGTGGTGGTGGCGCATGACCTCATCCATCGTGAACATCGGAACCCGGATGTGAGAAATGCCCTCTATCTTTCCCTTCTTCAGTTTCTCCAGCAACCCCTTCTTGAAGATGGTGTTGGACTGACTCGTTCCATCCTCACTCTCGCGGTCGCATGTATAGAAGTTGGCCTCTCCGTTCGACCCCCCGATAGCACCGTGCAGATACACCGCCTGTGGGTTCTTCTCCCACCTCTGCTTCAAAACCTCGTAGTTGATTGGGTCGGCCTCGATACCAACGACGAGCCCGAACGGCCAGTGGGTATCTATCATGAAGTCAAGTATTTCACCGGTGTATGCACCGATATCCACCACGTGTGGAAACTTGCAGCCCTTCAGGTACTGAACAACCAGCTCAGAATGTGGGGTTGCGGTAGACATCCAAATCCTCCTGGTTGATAGCCATGACCTCTTTTTGCAATGGTTGCACCATCCAAGCGCACAACATGTCCCCGTCATCGCGGTGAACGATGCGCTGGTCCCGTATCGCATACCCCATCTCTTTGGCAAGCTGCTCCAGATACAGCGACCCGTAGAGCCACGGGCAGTGCTTGGGCCAGCCGCCAACCATCGGCAGTGCGTGTATCATCGTTCCACACGGCTTGCACATGCGGTGCATGTTCTCCAGTGGAATCACCTGCTCACCCTCTATGTGCTCCAGGGTTCCGTAGTTGGTCACGATGTCAAAGCAGTTCTCCCAGCGCACCCCCTCCCACACGTTACGCAGGTCCACCTTGTGTGACCCATCCTTGCCGTTGATGTCGAAGCACTCATACTGAAACCCCATCGAGCGGATGTACTCACCATGGGTCTTGAACTTCAGCTTCGTGTTCTTACGCATGCGCTGGTTCCCAAACTCTGCCACCCGCGTTTCGTGCACGCGCTGCGCCACCAGCTTCTCACTGAGCTGCTGGTCATCGTTGGTGTAGCCCACCGCCCACGCGCTGGCGTCTGCGAACAACCACATCATGTCTTTGTTAATTCCCATCAGGGGTCTCCGTCAGGTAGTTCGTGTCAAGCCTGCGAAGCAGGTCCTTCTCATAGTCCGGGTTCTCCTTAAAGAACTTCTTATTGTATTTCTTGGAATAGCTCAGGAGCTTCCTCATGATTTTCTTTGCCATGACCTCAGCTTCAGCCAGGCGCCCGCGCACAAGCAGGTCGTGTTCGGCCTTCGGGTCCTGGTGCTCATCCTGAATCTCGCGCAACACCTCACAGAGGGTCCGCAGCTTGCACGCAATTCGCATGGTCATAGCGCCTTCTCAATGAAGCAAATACTTCTGTGGAAGTGAATGGCATGGATGTCGGTTGGGCCAGGAAGCACGCGCCTGTTCGCACCAGCACGGCTGTGCTGAATAGCCCAGGTGTTTGTTCTGTGCACCCACTGGAAAAGCTCAGACACCACAGAGTGGGTTGAGCCAGGTGTGCCAAAACACTCAGGCTTGCCACCAAACTCAGGCCAGTAGCTGGTATGCAGGTCCTCGATGACGTATAGTCCGCCCGGCTTCAGGATGGACCAGAAGTTGTTGAGTGCTGCCTTGGTGTCTCCCATCTGGTGGCTACCATCATCAATGATAACATCGTAGGCACCGGCGCCCTCTTCGAGCACTTCGACAGGCATCATTGGATCCGCCTGGTGGCCCACGTACACCGTGATGCGGTCATCGTGATGCTCTACCTTCTTGCACTTGTGCTTGATATCCAGTCCGTTGATGGCTGTGGCCTCGGGGTACCACTCTGCCCACATCTTCAGGCTACCACCCTTCTGAACACCTATCTCCAGCAGGCGGGCAATTGTATATGACATATACCGCTCGTAGAGGTCACAGTAGTGCTCTGACTCCACATCGAGCTTATTGGCGCCATGCTTCCTTGCCAGGTCAATCAGCCGTTGTCCATTGCCCATTGCAGTGCCTCCAGGTACTTTGTGGTGATGGTTTCGATATGCAGGTCAGGTCGCACAACCTTGTGGGGCCACTTCAGAGCCCTCTCAATCGCCGCAACTGCCTCATCCCTGTCAAACACCGGCCTGAGCTTCGAGCGGGTGTATCCGAGCTTCAGGGCCTGTCCAGAGGCTATCCCTACCCCATGCTCACCTACCAGCTC
>Ga0207997_1001844_pt1 | contig 10835 bp, 15 predicted proteins | sample AntAceMetag02UKN_FD_184777 | JGI IMG/M metagenome (GOLD analysis project Ga0207997, IMG submission 184777) | Saline lake microbial communities from Ace Lake, Antarctica - Antarctic Ace Lake Metagenome 02UKN (SPAdes) (version 2) | ecosystem: Environmental > Aquatic > Non-marine Saline and...
ATATACAATTACAAAAACCTGTGGAAGTGAGGCGTTGTATATGATGAAAGAAAATCCAACTGCAGAACATTTAGCAGAATTAATGCTAACATATTGTAAAGAAAACTTTCCTGATTTAAAATTCAAAATTAAAGTATGGGAAAGTCCAAAAAGTTCAGCGGAGGTAAAGGGATAATGCCAACATTTATGAGACTTTTTAAAGATAAAGAAAAAGCAAATAAGAAAAGACACATAGAAAGAAAGAGAAACTATGATAAAGGCAGATTTGGAAATAGACTTAAAGAAGGAGGTCCTTTTAATAGATTTGAAAGATTTATAATAAGTATTCATGTTATAAATGATAGACGGTTAGCAAAACAATTTGGAAGTAGTACAAATGGCATTCAAGCTATGAGATGGAGAATAAAAAACAATTATGGAAGTTACGCGGAGGTGGAAAAATGAGTATAAGAATAGTACCTTTAATTGTTTTAGCAGTAATGAGTTGTATAGGATTAGGTATAGTGATAGAAAAACATGGCAAACCTAAAAAAGGAAAGGAAAACGCTTGGTTAATGTTTATTACATGGTTAATACAATGGGGGTTAATCCTTTGGGCAATTTTATAAAATGAAAGTCAAAAAAAGAATGCATAAAATGTATAAAGAATGTAAAGATGCAAAGATTAGTCAGTTAGTTGGTAGATGGCAATATGTTTATTCTTCTGAAAAAGGTGAAATATCTTTAATTAAATTAGTAAATTATTTTCGTGATGGTGTAGATTTGTGGGAAATTTACGGAATAGGTAGTAGTAATCCTTTGAAAGATGTTGAAAGATTTAATACTAAAAAAGGAGCAGAAAGAAGGATAAAGGAGTTATTAAAATGAAAATCAATTCTATATTCCAAGCAATTGAAGGAGAAGGTTTAGAAGTAGGAATACCAAAAGTATTTGTAAGATTTCAAGGGTGTAGTATGATGTGTAAAAATTGTGATACTCCAGAAGCACAAAATTTTAATGAAGGAAAAGAAATGAATGTAGAACAAATAATGACAAGAATAAAAACCTACAAACAAAAATATGTAACACTAACAGGTGGTAATGTTCTTGAACAAGATTTAAATGAAATATTGAAATTGTTAAGAGAATTAAAAAGAAAAAAATATTATACAACAATAGAAGCAACAGGAAGTGATGAAATTAAAACTTTAAATAACATAAGCAAAATTTTCAATATAGTAGATTTTATTTCTTTTGATATGAAATCGCCATCAGCAAAAACTCGTCCTTTTCATAAATCCAGTGTTGGTTGGACACATAAATCACAATACAAAATAGTTATAGCAGATTGGAATGATTATAAATTTGCTAAAAAAATGATTGAAAAATATAGAATTTGTAAAATTATTTTAACACCTTGTTGGAATGTTAATGAAAAAATAAACAAAGATTTTATAAATAAGCTCTGCCAAAAGGTTTTGAAAGATAAATTAAAAACAAGAGTAATAGTCCAGCAACACAAAATAATTTATGGACCGAATAAACAAGGAGTTTAAAATGATAAAAATAAAAAATAAATTAGAAGACTTCACTCATATATTTAAAATAATAGAAAATTTATGTGTTGAAGTAGATGTAAATTTCCTATTAGACAAGATTTATATCAGAGCTGTTCACCCATCTAATCATTGCTTAATCATAATTGAAATTAATAAAAATATGTTTGAAGAGTATAGTATTGATAAAGAAATGGTTTACACTTTAGATTTACAATCATTAAATAAAATTTTTAGTATAGTCAAAGGAAAGGAATTAATTATAGGAGAGAAAGAGAGTAAATTATCTATAAAAAATATAAAATCTGATTTTATTTTAAACTATTTTGTGGGAAAAAAAGATATAAGAAAGAGACCAGAAATAGAAACAACATCCAAATGGATTTTAAATTCAAATGATTTTTTTAATGTTATTGAAAATTTAATACAGTTTAGTAGTGTATGTAAGTTTGTTTCAAACGATGAACTAAACTTACATACGAAATCAAATATGGTAAATGGTATAGTAAAGTTAGAAGCTAAAAAAATAGATAGTATTGAATGTTTTTCTTATTATGATTTAACTTATGTTGATATGATAAAGTATATAAAAAATATTTTTAAAGAATTAAGATTAGGTTTTAGTAAAGATAATCCCTTAATTATAAGAGGAACAAATGATTATTTAAATTTTGAATTTATACTTGCAGGGAGGGCAGAGAATGATGAATAAAGATAAAATTAAAAAATCAGTTGCAAATATTTTAGAAGAAATAGGAGAAGATATAAATAGAGAAGGAATTAAATCAACTCCAGATAGAGTAGCGAGATTATATGAAAATATATTTTATGGTTATAAGAAGAAATTAGTAGTTATGAATGAAGAGACGCGTAATAAAAATAAAGATAAAAATATTATTCCAATAACAGTTTTTAAAAATAAAAGTAAAGAGATGTTAATAAGAAGTGTAAAAGGAATAAGTTTTTGTGAACACCATATAGTTCCAATAGAGTATGAAGCATTTATAGGCATTATTCCAGATAAACTTTTATTAGGTATGAATAAAATAGATAAAATTGTTAAATATTTTGGTGCAAGATTACAAATCCAAGAAAAGATGACTGCACAAATTGCCGATTGGATTATGAAAAATATAAAACCACTTGGAATTATTGTTATTATTAAAGGCGACCATTTTTGTGCAAAGCTTCAAGGAGATAATGGAGATTTTACAACATCAGCAGTTAGAGGTATATTTTTTAAAGAAAAAGAACCACGATATGAATTTTTAAGTTTAATAAAATTGAAAGGAGGTGAATAAAGATGGTTACAGGAGAAAAAATACCTTGTTGCATTTGTGGAGAGAAGAAGTGGGCTGGAGAACCTCGTTTAAGTAAGTTAATAGAAAAATTTGGAAGTAAAGAAAGTTTATTTGAAAAATATGTATGTAGAAAATGTCGCAAAAAAGAAAAAGAAAAAGAAAAAGAAAAAGCAGTAGAAGAAACACAGGAGGAATAAAGTTTAGTATTATAGCTATTGATTATGATAATACATTATATGATGACAGCAAAGATAAGGTAATAATCAAAGGAAAGAAAATAGCAAATAGTGCTTTTGAAAAGAAAGACAACTTTGTGGTAATTTATACTGCAAGACCTTGGTCAAGTTTTGAAGAAATAAGAAAAAATCTAAATAGGTTTGAGATAAAATACCATGCAATAGTATGTGAGAAGTTAAGAGCAAGTAAATACGTAGATGATTGTGCAGAGAAATTTAAAAAATGAAAATAAGCGATTTCAAAGATATATTGAAAGAGAAAAAATTATTTAGTCCAGGACCAGTTCCAAAGAAAGAAATAATAAATATTGACTTTAGTCATAGAAGTAAAGAGTTTGAAAAACTTTATAAAAATACAAAAGATAAGTTAAGAAAAAAATTAAAAATTCCAAAAGATTATAATATAATTTTCACACAAGGGAGTGGTACTTCTGCAATTGAAACTGTAATATCAAGTTTAGATAGTCAATTATATCCGGAAGTTCTTTGTAGTGGAGTATTTGGTGATAGAGCTAATGATATAGCATATAGATATAGCATTGCTTCACAAGCACAAAATATTGGTAAGTATTTGTATTATGTTCAATTTGAAACAAGTTGTAGTGAGTATGTAAATAAAGGTGGATTTTATGATGGATTTTACAATGATTATGATTTAGTTATAGTAGATTGTGTGAGTGGATTTGGCTTTTATCCACTTCCAAAAGCTGATATAATTATAGCATCTTCTTCTAAAATACTTGCTGGACTTCCAGTATTAGGAATTGTATTATATAATAAGAGAGCTGAAAAATATTTTAGAGATAAAGGAGACTATCTAAACATAATGAAATACATTAAATACGGTGAAAAGAATCAAACTCCACACACATCTCTCATACCTCAATTCATTAGTTTAAATAAAAACTTGGATAACATCATTACAAGGGGTGAAATAATCCAAAATTGCCGTGTTGTAGAAGGATTTAAGGAGTTTATAGTAGGAGATAATGTATGTCCAGTTCTCACTTTCAAAACTAAGAATATACTAAAAGTGCTAAAAGAATTCAAAAAATACAATGTGGAAGTTTATCATAACCTATCTTATATGAAAGATTGTTTTCAAATAAGTATGTTCAACTATAGAGATGTTAAATACTACAAATTAATTAAATGCATTTTGGAGAAATTAAAAAATGAAAATAGTTTGTGAATTTTCTGGTGGTGCAGATAGTGTTTATGCAACAATACTTACTAAGAAGAGATGGCCTGGAGCTGAAATTATAGGAGTATTTGTAAATTATGGTCAAGTTTGTGCTACCCAAGAACTACTAACTGCTACAAAAGCAGCAAAAAAGTTAGATATAGAATTACATATTATCAATTTAAAGAATGTTTGGAAGAGTGGAGGAATGATTAATGGAGAAACAAAAGATGATACTGATGTATATACTCCATTAAGAAATCTTGCAATGCTTGGTTCAGTTATAGCATTCGCAGATAGTATAGAATCAGACATAGTTATTACAGGAAGTAAAGGATTAAGTAAAGTTGAGGAAGAAGACCATAGTTATTATGATAGCACAATTTCATTCTATAAATTAATGGAAGGAGTATGGTATTACACAACAGAATTAAAAAGAGAGGTTAGAATAATTCCAATACTTGCAGAAGGTAGAAATACCAAAATGACTAAGGAAGAAGTTTATAGAGGGTTATTAAAAAATGGATTTAATTATGAAGATACTTGGAGTTGTTTTAGAGGAGGAGTAAAAGAATGTGGTAAATGTTTTAATTGTAAAATAAAGATGGAGATTTTTGAAAAAATAGAAAGATAATGGGAAAGAAAATGATTTCAAATATAGTAGTAAGAAGAAAAAGACAAGAAGCAAATAGAGAACAAAGAGCACATATCAAAGATTATACAAAACCAAAAGATGAGAGAGAAGATATTATATTAGAGATATCAAAAACAAAAGGTGTTATTAAAAGATGTGAAAATGACTTAATTAAATTTAAAGATAGTGTGGGTATACAAAACAAAATAAAATCTTACAAAGAAATGTTAGATAAATTAAATAATAAATTAAAAGAACATGATAAAGATACCACAATTGAAAAGTAGATATATTCCAGTATTTGCAGCAAGTTATTCAATAAATAATAACATACAATGGTGGAAACCAAATGACCCATACTATTATCCTTATGTTCTTCTTAATCTTGATACCATAAATAAAGGAGATATACCAAAGTTAGAATTCCCAGATAGTATGTTTCTATTAACTGATAGTGGAGGATTTCAAGTAATTGCTGGAACCTGTAATTATGATTATAAAAGTTCATTACAAAAACAAATAGAGTTAGGAGCGAGTAAAATATTTAGTTTTGATAAACCTCCAGTAGAGAGAACAGTAGAAGGACAAAACATATTCACTGCAAAGTTTATAGAAGAAAGTAAAAAGCAAATTGAAGAAAACTTAGATGTAGCAATTAAACAGAGTAAATGGTTACAAGAAAATCGTCCTGAGAAAGTAAAAGATTTTTGTTATGTTCTTCACGCTAATAGTAAAGAAATGTTAGATTATAATATAGAATTAATTAAAGAAAAATTAGGAGGAAGTGAAGGATACAAAAAACATTTTGGAGGTGTATGCTATGCAGTAAAAAAATCAGACTATATTTTCCTTACAACCTGTGCTGCACACGCTAAAAAATATTTTGTGGATAAAGATTTTTATGTACATTTTTTAGGTATTGGAAGTTTTAGTAAATTTATCATTATGATAAAATATAATATAACTACTTTTGATAGTAGTAATGCTCTAAGAGGAGCAATATCTTGGAGTATGAATAGTCCATTCAATACAGATATATTTGGCATACGAAATGATGATTATCCTTTTACAAAACAATTCTGTACTTGTCCAGTTTGTAGTAAAATTGATTACAATCAATTAAGAAAAGAAAATAAAGATACTATAGTTGGAAGATGGTTTGTGGTTCATAACTTATGGCAAATATTAAAAATAAATGTGTTCCTTGATAGCTTAGATAAAAAAAATTATACAAAACTTATAAGAAAATATTTTACAATAAATAAAGACATAAACAGAAGTTTAGATTATATGGATGATATTGATAAAATGGGATTAGAAATTGCTTATGAAAAATGGAAATACTTTATCAAGAAAGATGAAAGTAAACAACAAGCGTTATTTTAAAAATGATATTAGTAGAGAACAAAGGAAGACAAATTTTTGTATTTAGTAGAGATAGTAAAGGAAATGCAACTTATGAACAAATCAAAGACTTTTATCCATACTTCTATTCCCAACATCCTGATGGAGAATATAATACTATTGATGGAAAGAAAGCAAAGAAAATAATAGTTAACTCTCCAGGAGATGTAAAAATAGAAAGAGACAAATATGCAGTTACATATGAATCAGATATTTTGTATACTAATAGATTTATAATTAATAGATTAAAAACAATAGAAAAAGTTCCTATACGTATCTGTTATCTTGATATAGAAGTAGCAAGAACAAGTAATGGTTATGAAAGCCCACGAAAAGCAAATAATCCTATATTAATGATTGGATGTTACGATAGTTTTGACAAAAAGAAAAAGAGATTTTGTTTAACAAAGACACACGAAACCGAGAAGGAAATGTTAAATGATTTTATAAAATATATACAACAAACAAATCCCGATATAATTATAGCGTGGAATGGCGATAATTTTGACTTTCCTTTTATTATTAATAGAATTAACAAACTTGGATTGAACTCAAATATGTTAGCGAGACAAGAAACAGGTTTTGTGGGTAAGACTCATTACATAGCAAACAACTATAAAATACCAAGAGTACAAGGAAGAATTTTATTTGATTTAATGTATGCTTACAAAAAAATGCACTCTATGGAAGGAAGAGAAAGTTGGGCATTAGATTATATTAGTAAGTATGAAGGATTGGGTGGTAAAGAAAAATACAAAGGAGAATTAGATGACTTATTTAGAAAAGATATAGATAAATTTATATCTTATAACGATAGAGATGTAGAATTACTTGTTCTTCTTAATGAGAAACTTGGTATAGTTGACTTCTTTGATGAAATTAGAAGATTATGTTATTGTCAATTCATAGATATTTTTATGAACAGTAAAATGGCAGATTGTTTATGTTTGAGATACGCAAGAGAACATAAATTTGTTTTACCACGAGTAAAAGAACAAAAAAGGGAACCATATACAGGAGGATTTGTTCATAGTAGTGAACCAAAACTCCACAAAAATATTGCTGTAATGGATATGAAGTCTCTGTACCCATCAATTATGATTGGATTTAACACAAGTTATGAAACTTTATTAGAAAAGAAAGAAGATAATTGTATAAACTTGGACAACAAATTCTTCTATAAAAAAGAACCTGGAATGATTCCTTCAATAGTGAAACCAATGTTAAAAAAAAGAAAAGAAGTAGTTAAAGAAATGGAAAAATATGATGATAAAAATAGTATAGAGTATAAATCTTTGTGGCAAAGTCAATACGCTTTAAAAGTTATAGCAAATAGTTTTTATGGAGTAATGGGATTTAGATTATTTAGGTTATATAAAAGAGATGTAGCACAATCTATTACACATGCAGCAAGAAAAATTATAAAGGAAGTCCTTAAATGGTTTGAAGAAAAAGGACTTAGAGTAGTTTATGGAGACACGGATAGTGTATTTATAGAGATGAAAGATAAAACAAAAGAAGACATACAAAAATTAAATAAAGACATTAATATATATTTTAGAAAATATTTTTTACAGTTTGGTATATCAGAAGATAATAACATATTTAAATTAGAATTTGAAAAAATATTTAAAACAGTTTTTTTTAAAAAGAAAGCAGATGGAACAGGTGCTAAAAAAAGATATGCAGGAATAGTAATATTAGAAGACGGAGAAAAAGTAGATAAATTTTACATAAGAGGATTTGAAAGTAGGAGAAGTGATAACCCACAAGTTGGTAGAGATTTTATAAAAGAAGTTTTAAAAATGATTTGTGATGAAAAATCAAAAGAAGAAATAGATAAATATGTTGATGAATTTAAAAATAAAGTTAGAACAGAGTTTATTCCTGAACAAATTGCTCTTCCAATAGGAATATCAAAATCACTAAAAAGTTATGGTAATCAAATACATGTAAGAGCAGCAAGATTAGCAAATGAAAAACATAATGCTCAAATACAAGGAGGAGATAAAATCAAATACTTATATGTTAAAGGAGAAAATAATGTAATAGGATGGAAAAGTGAAAAATGGATGTGGGATGGATATGAAGTAGATTACGATATGATGATAAGAAGAATTGTAGATTTAAAAATCGGTCCTCTTTATGAAGGATTAGGGTGGGAATATCCTTACTTACAAATTATGGGGAGAAAAAAGAAGAAAGAAATTAAATTTGAAGATACATTAACTCAGGAGGAACTATGGTAGAAATTCCAAAACAACTACAAAATGAAAAGTTTAGATTTGTACTTATAGCTACAAAATCTAAAGCACCTTTTGAATATACTTGGCAAACAAAAAACAATTATCCATTCAACCACAATAAAATAACTAATTACAAAGGGAATTTTGGAATTGTTTGTGGTTATGGTGAGTTGGTTGTTTTAGATATTGATAACAATGATTTTTTAGAAAGGTTTGATAAAGTTGACACATTTAGTGTTGAAACAGGAACAAAAAAAAGACATTATTATTTCTTTTGTGGTGAGAAGTTTCAAAAGAATTACTATATTTTAAATAAATCTGTGGGAGAATTAAGAGTAACAAATTCGCAAGTTGTTATTCCACCAAGTATACATCCTAATGGAAATGAGTATAAAGTTTTTAATGATGTTCCAATTAAAAAAATTACAAAGAAACAATTAAGGGAGTTATTAAGTGATTTACTAATTAAGGAAGAAAGAAGTATGGATATTTCAAGAAGTGGACAAGATTGGGCTGATGTTTGTGAAATGATTGAAGCGAATTATAGTTTTGATGAAGTTGATAAAGAGTTGATGTTAATTGGTAGTTCAAGATGGAAGAGTGAGGGTATAGGATATAAAGTTATAACATATTGTAATGCTTTAAAGGTTTTGAAAAGAGTAAGATAAACAAAAGGTTTAAATATTACAAGTTTTTTATAATTATATAATTTACTAAATTAAAGAGATGAACAAATGACATTTAGAGGTCCCGCTATCCAGCACAAGATTCGTAAAGGAACAACAAATAACCAAACTGGTGATTCATTTGTTGTAACTATTCCTAAAATTATTGCTGAAAAGTTTGAAAATTGTTTAATAAGAATCTACACAAGTGGTAATTCAATTATTTTAGAGAGTGGTTGTAAAATAACTGTTGAAGATATTAATATTAATGAACAAAATTGTTACTATGGTGTAAGAGCGGTTGAATATTCTCCATCAGGTAGGAAGATTTATATAAAATGACAAAAATATATTTTTTAAGCGACAGCTGTTTAACCTGCACGGGTTATGCAACAATAACATCCAACATTTTAAATTACCTATCTGAAAAAGGACATGAGTGTATACATCAGGCACATAATTATGTTGGACAAACTATTCCACCAGGATTTAAATTTGAAGATGGTAGAGAATTAAAATTTAAAATAATGGGAACAGGGAAAATGCTATACTCACAAGATTTACTTGTGCCAAGAATAAGAGAATTAAAACCAGATATTTTTGGTGTACTTCTTGATTCATTTATGTTATATCCTTGGATTTTAAATTTAGATTTCGCTCCTGCTAAATCAATTATATATTTTCCTTCTGATGGTGGAGGAGGATTACCACAATTTTGTGAAAATGTTTTAAAAAAATTTAATGTTAAAGTTGCTATGAGTAAGTATGCACAAAAACAAGTATTTGATTTATACGGTATAAAAGCAGAGTATATTCCTCATGCTATTGATACTTCAAATTATTATGCTCTTGATGAGGGAAGGCGTAAAGAATTAAAAACAAAATGGGGGTTCCAAGATAAATTTGTTGTTGGTGTTGTATCTCGTAATCAAGGAAGAAAGATGCTGGACAGAATGATAAAATCTTTTGCTATCTTTGCTAAAAATCATCCTGATGCTATTTTATTTATGCATCTTGACCCACAAGATGTGTCAGCAGTATTTGATATTAAATTATTAATACAAAGACATAAAATACAAAACAGATGTGTTTTTACTGGAATGAAATTTTACAAAGGTTTTGATTATAAACAAATGAATGAAATTTATAATTTGATGGATGTATTTTTCTTACCAACAAGTGGAGAAGGTTTTGGTGTTCCAATAATAGAAGCAATGGGTTGTGAAGTTCCTTGTGTAGTTACAGACTACACTACAACTCATCAACTACTTATAGAGGATGGACAATGCGGCATCCCTGTTCCAATTGTTACCGATTGGACTGGTTCCTGGTCAGTTGAAAGAGGGATAATGAGCATACCAGAAGCTGTGAAAGCCCTTGAAACATTATATAATAGTAAAGAATTAAGAAAACAATATGGAAAAACAGGAAGAGAAAAAGTAAAAAAATATTATTCATGGGAAGTTGTCGGACCTCAATGGGATGTTCTAATAAATAAAATGGTAAGCACATGAAAAAAATAAAGAAAGAAAAATTTAATTTAATAAAAACATTAAATCAGAAAAGGAAAGATGAAAAGATAAATTATGAAGGAGCAATAATAGCTTTTAGATTATCTGATGGGACTACCG